>Ga0126342_10002777_pt1 | contig 27941 bp, 28 predicted proteins | sample Cyp1metagenome_FD_92528 | JGI IMG/M metagenome (GOLD analysis project Ga0126342, IMG submission 92528) | Coral microbial communities from Lord Howe Island, Old Settlement Bay, Australia - Cyphastrea 1 metagenome | ecosystem: Host-associated > Invertebrates > Cnidaria > Coral ... | reverse complement strand
CAGTGAAATAAAGGGGCTTCGCAGGAGCCACAATCTCACAGGACTCAGAATTGCCGTACTCAGCCGGATAATTTGGGCTCTGCGTGCAACCACCCGATGCAGTGCATGGTCCGGAAAGGACAATGAAGCTTTCGCTCGACCTCGGTTGTCGATGACTTCAGAATCAGCGTGTTCTTGAATGATGTGGAATTGCGTTGGTTCACGAGACCGCACAAGACTTTCTGCAAATCACTTAAGGGCCCCAAGTTGGGGTGAGAGCAATTCTGCGAAAGGTTCCGATGAACGGTTTCAAGTAGAAGGGCATGTCATACTTTGGCAGCCTCTAGTACAGATTTTGGTTTCCAGAGGGCCTGGGTTGAAAACGGATAACTGCTGCAAGTAAAAGCCAAATTGCTCAAAAGCATCAATGGCAATCTCCATAGATGAAGAAAGCGTCCGGAATTGCAATGAAGAGACGGCGGCGGGTATCTCTACATCTGCAGTGTGCCAAGCATCTGTTTGATTGCCATCCTCCTGCCATAAGGTTGCCCAACTGCCCTGCAACCACCCTTGAAGAGCAAGGGTTCCAGAGCTGCCAAACATGTAGTATCCAAATTTGAACTGCCACTCCAATGCGGAATAGAAAGATGGGCTGGAGATAGAATGGTACTTCAGGGTATGCGCACTGAGACCAACATCAACCAAATTGCCAGATGGATACAAATTCAACATTCAAATTAAATGTGCAGAAAATGACCCCCCATTGCTTTTTGATTTGCGTTTCGAGGGAGAAAACGTCTTACCCTCCTTCTTTAGAAGAAAAACGTGTGACAAGTCTGGGGCCTTGAAAATGACAAGCCAGTGCCAAGCACATTCCTTTTGATCGGGCTTCTACTTTTTCCAGTTTGCTTTCCTATAAAGCAGCCTTGCGCTGAAAAGAGCGTGCAGCAACACAACTGTTTTCTCTAGAAAACGCATAACCATTCAGGAAACTCTGAATAGATTAAGCAAAATTTCACGGCGTACTCTAAATCTTGTTAAATCTGAATCTTCTAGAAAATGACTGCCTCAATTTAGACCTTGGCATCACATCTAATGCTTTGACCACCTTCAACTTTTTCTACAAAATGCAAGCCCCATTGTATTTGTCATAGCAGGTGCTGAGATTATTTCCATGGATTTCTGCAGGTTTGCACTGATTAACTGACCGTTCCCTATGAGTAACGGGCAAATGTGTCCTCTTCTACAGAATGACCCCAAAGCGAACTGGGTCAGTGGAAATATCTTTGAGAGATGAAAACACTACTATCCCAAATTCCAAGACCATCTGATTAGACAGACAAAGGAGGCTTCATTCAAATCCACCAGGCCTCGCCATCAAGTGAAGGCACTGCATACAGGTAGTACTCCCCTTGGTTAGCGCTGTCAGGCCCTTTTGATGATGCGCCATTTTGTCGAAGCCAAACATCCGTTGCGGAGGACGTTGAGGACCAGCCACAGAGATCCACCTCGAATGTGCAGGCCAGATCCGCAGGATGTCCAAGATGAGCGTCGCTCAAGTAGAAATGACCAAACCACAGCCAAAACGACGGTCTCCCCATGGTGTCTGTGTGAGACGGTCAGCTCTCAAACGAGTTGCCTGATGTGACGTTTGTTTGCTTCGAACGAGAGCTTGAAGTGAATTTCACATGCAACGACAAGTTGACAAGTTGACATCAGGGAGGGAGTACCACAGTCAATGCCAATAAATCTCACAGTGAGATTTTCTTTCAAAATAGAATCACACCAGCTTGGGGCAAAAGCGATTTCTTCTTTCCAATGTTTTTTGCTCCAAGATGCAATTGACGAGCAAGTGCCCTGGCTGTGCATGCGATGCAGTTGCTTTTTATGTGGTCTCCAAAACTCATGAAACAGGATGATTTGAGCACATGTTAATACGTTTGAGAACTTGTGCAAGGAATCTTCCTTGAATACGGCAAATCAGATTGGCGTTTGGATGCTGTCAAAGTGTCCGTGCTAAGAAGCCAAGTGCAGTTCGTAGCTGCAGCTCTGCTCTATGAATTGTTCCTGTGAAAGAAAGATTCGATCTTTTGCACAAAGGTCAAATTGCGATGCAAGCTCTTTTGAATTGTCGTAATCATGACACAGAAGAATTTATAAGTCTGATTGCAAAGTAAGGCAATTGGTGGCAATCTACAATTTTCAAGCATCAGTTTGAAGTGAATGCTCAGATCATTGAACTACATTGAAATGGACGTGCAATTCTGAGCCTAACGGCGCAAATGGACCAAGCAAAGGCCTCACCAATAAACGACACTCATCTGAACTGACCTCATGATTGATGGTCGAACACTGAGGACGGGAACATGTGAAACCAAAAAGTCTTATCCAGCCTGCAAAGTTCATTGATCGATGGAGCTTTCAATTTCTTGAGCCGTGTTTGTAGTCAGGCTCAGTCCATACTGCTAGCACGGCAGGTCCTCTCAAGAGCATGATAAAGGCCCGCTCACTTTTTCCTTCAACAGCTCTGACGCGTCTTGCATGAAGTGAAACGCTCAGCACATGGGGCATTTCACTGCACATGACACATACTTGCACATAGAGTAACTCACACAAATCGCTTCGCGTCATGCGCCAACCGCCGTGCTGAGCTCTGATCTGCCGCTCCGTGCGCTTCGGGAAGATTCCTGGGCCCAACATGGCCGCGGGCGCCAGGCTCCTCCGTCTCTGGACCCCTTCCGTGCTGAAGCCTTTCGGAGGCCTGCCTTGGCCGATGGCTGATGGCCCCACGGAAGGGAGAAGTTGATGGAAGTTGCTGGAAGTTGATACACTGAAGAGGAGACTTTTTGCCAAGCGAAACTGACAAGGACTCCTTGCCAAAAACCAAGGAACATCATTCTACTTCTATCCCTGCATGTCTTCGCATCTCCATTCCATCTCCATGTTACAGGGACCTTCCATGAAACGCTGGCAAACGCCTAGCATTGCCTCTGCCAAGTTGCTGGTGGCATCATGGAAGGATCCACCTTGGCCAACTGCGCCTTAAGCTCCTCAACCTGCCAGTTCTCACTGGTGAAATCTTGGTGAATGGTTTGGTCGTGATATCATGTGATGTCCTGATGCTTCCTCTGTTGAGCCAATAAATCCACACCCCTTGACATTTTAGAGTTCCCAAATGCTCGTTCTGAAATGCAAACATAAGATTATGCTAAGACTAAGACTCTAAGACCTTCCAAAAAGAAACTCTTGCTGGTTGCCAATCTTGGATTGGCAATGCAAACCGGCATACTCCCAAATGAAGCAGTCCTCACGCTCCATGGCTTCCCGGATCTGCCTTTCATGCTCCAATTCCTGCACAAAGAGCAGCGGAAGGTCCTTCACAAACCATCCTAATAGTGGCAAACCCAAACCCTCCCAGCAGTTTGTTCCCAAAGCATCCCAAAGCAAATTTTGTTTAATTCGGGCAAATTGCATTGGATAGAAGTCTTGTCCATTCGAGACATTTCAAGATACCCGACATCACATCATGGGATTACCCTCCGGTAATCAAACATGGCAATGGAACATCTCTCATTTATAGATGACTTTCCCATTCAAACCTCCATTTAAATCGGATTTTCCATTGCAACTAAAAAAATGGACAATTTTGCCAGCAGCACCGTGGACAGAACACTCGACCTGCCAGGCGCACGCACTCCGGCAAAGAGGGTCTTGAACAATAGTTGATTTTCAGATTTACTTTCAAAGGGCACCATCCTCGGGTCTGGTTCAACTGCAGCTTCAAGCATGTTGTTGTGTCTCGACTGTTTTGGATTCAGCTGTATTGATTTGATTGAAACCTCTTTGCTTTCAAGTTGAAGTTGGAGTTGACATATGTGGCTTCTACCTAGTGAAGATGTCAGCGGCATGTTCCGCGGCCTTGCCCTTGAAAGCGAAGAGTACGCGCTACTTCGCAACGAACTTTTACTTCTGGAGCTAGCCTAGGGATTGGCTCGTTGGATAGCGCCTTCAGGCCGTCACAAGATTTGGTGGACTCATGACACGTCGGTGCTGATCATATTGGTATCCTGGGGTGCGAGCAGTGTAGCTGGCCGAAGTGTTTGTTCCACTTCGCAGCTGAGTGGCACTGCTAGATGACGACAAGCTTGAAGAGCACTGCGCAACGGAGAGGGACATCACTGAGATTTTAGGCAGAGGCACCAGCTGATGAAATCCATGGTACGGACAATATCATACGGTAATACAGTATTCTTAATTATATAATAGCAATATAACTATATATAATTATAATTATTCTAAATTGTAAACAGTGTCAATTGTGGACCGATCATTGATGAAATCCAGCTGATGTTACTGTTAATGTTGTAGCTCCCACTCTATGGGTTGATGTTCACCACCTTGCCTTTGAAGCCACTTCCACGTTGTAATTCCAGGACAAGGGATCTTAGCTGTGAGATCGTCATGGCCATGACCATATCTGAGGATCCACTCTCAGGATCTCTCAGGTCCAACAAGTAATTATGGGATCGTCTTTTTCCAACATTTCCCTGCAGAAACGGGACATTTTTGCACGATTTTGGGGCCAGAAGGACAAACTCATTATCTGGGATGCACAGAAGCAAATCTGGGTTGGACATGGTTGGACAGAAGCAATACAAGTCCTGGCCGCAAACGACTTGATAACCAAACCAGGCCCCCTACTTCTGCACACCAGTTTCAACTCCGAAGGGGACACGGTGGGCCGGTCCTGCTAGGGGCGAAAGGTCAGCAGCGGTCAGAAAACAGAGAGGAAACGGATCACAGAAACAACAGCATCAGGCCAAACCCAATGTTTGTACATGTTTCATCATGTTTCTGGGTCCCAGAATGTTGGTTTCTACGTGTCAAATTCTTGTGATATTATGACATATTATGACCCACACGCTTACTCACAATCTCACATAGGATCACATTGACATAAGGTCTAACTTCATACTGCAGGACATGGCACTTGGCCTTTCAGAGACTGGATAACCCCAAAGTCCAGCAGCTGGACTTCCGTTAGCATCTGGTGTCTCCAGGCCATATCGTTTTGAACCTCGCTGAGGTGGCCAGCCGCTGGCTTCACTGATTTAGTCGGTCCATCAATAGGCTATGCATCTGGCCCCTTACACCTTTGAAATGCAACACTACCAGTTTCTTCCCCCCCAATTCGTCAATTCAAGTCTGGTGCAATCTGCTCAAACTTCTTCCCGCCCACCATTGCCAGTGCTTTCTCAATGGTTTCATGTCTGCCTGAGTGTCTGACGTCCGTCATTGGGAGACCACCGCTGTGAAACAAGCCAGCCAAATCACAGCTGAGCCAGAAGGCTGCAGCACACTGACAAAATAACCCAAGGAAGCAGCTAACCCATGGCAACACCAAAACAAAGCAATGATCGAATTCCTCCTTTTCATACTTGCCAATAGAAAGACAGATTATCTCTGTAAAATGTAAACCTTGAATGCTCATTTACTGTATGCACTATATAGGAAATCATTATCACATGGAAATCACGTCGGAACAACCAACTGTTTTCTAGTTTGCCCATGTCTTCACCTGCTGTAGTGTATCAGCATTCTTTTCTTTCCATGCTGCGATGCCAAATGCTGTCACAGCCCCGCCCATGTCGATCAGCTACCAGTGGCTGGTCGTCCAAAGGGTAGTGGAAGGAGCCAGCATTCCACAGAATTATCGGGTGGATTCGGCTGTCTTAATCTTGGACACCCAAACCCAAAGAAACATATTCCAAGTTTCTGAGGGATAATATATAGTTTATTGTATTTTCAATATAGTTCAACATTGTTCAACCCTCAAAAGTGGGTCGCCAAGGACTTGAGACGTCTGCCCAATCTATGTACACATCAACATCTTACAAAACCTTCGCCTCGTTCTTCAGCTTATCGATCAACTCATCGATGCTGTTCACCTATACCACAGCTGTTGTGTAGCGCAACATAACAACAAGAACGATGAAGGACAGGGTGACAAACAAATCAACATAATGGAACTAACCAAAATCATCAACAGATCCTGTAGAATCAAGAAATGGTGTCTGAAAACCTGATCAACCAATGCATGTATTCTGTGTACTCTGGTGATCCAAACTGGAGTACAAACGAACCCACAGATCGGTTCATTTTCAGGATTCAAATTACTTTACTCGACTTTCTAAATTTCAGGGTCAACACGTTTCGAGCCAATCTCAAAAACATGTTAAACACCTCTTTCTGTTGCCACCAGCAGGCCCTCCTTGACGCCACCAGCGCGTGCAGGAGGTTCTTCGACTTTGAGGACCTGCCCAGCAAAAAGCAACGACTTCATACGACTTCACAATTTTCTCAAGTCTTTTGGATCTGCGAAGATTATCCAAACAACTGCTGACAAGACAGTGTCAATTCACACCAGAAGAAATTACTTTTGATGGAAGCACCATCTCTTAGTTGGTGGACCACTGCACGAAGTGCCCGGAGTATACCCTTCAAGTTGAAGTTTGCCCTTCAGTGACCCCTTTGGCTGTATGGTTCTACTGCGCAGCTTTGAAAACCAAATTACTTTACTTCGAGTGATCCCCACCCTGACAGATTATTTTGTCATAGTTTCTGACATATCATCTGGAAGTATATATGGTATAATCTTCTGACATTCTATTCTGGCATTCTATCTGGAATCTATTCTGACATCCTACTATCTGGCATCCTTTCTGGCATCTGACATTTTCTCTGGGCATTCTGTCTGGCATTCTTTCCGCCATATTTTGGTGCGTATGTTCTGGCATTCTGTTCTGGCATCTATTCTGACATTCTGTTCTGGCATTCTATCTGGCATTCCTTTTGGCATCATTCTGGCATCTATTCTGGCATTCATTCTGGAATTCTTCTAGCATTCTATCTGACATTCTATTCTGGCATTCTATCTGGCGTATTCTGGCGTCTATTCTGACATTCTCTCCGACATGTGTTGAGGTCCCGCAGTGCGATCTGGCGCTCACCGTTGAGGTCCGGCAGTGCCCACTGCTGTCTGGAGCTCGAGGTTGAGGAGGACGAGGAGAAGGAGAAGGAGAAGGAGGGCAGGATGTACCTCTGATAAAATCTATATAGAATATTATAGAATCTAGAGTCTAGAGACCCTCACCTGGCAGGTGGGGAATGATAGTAACTGGTTAGCCAAACACATATTTTCGATTGAACGCCATTCGCCACTATTTTTCACCAGTTAAGGTTTTGATCCATCCCCAAAACATCTTCAGCCAAGGCGTTCTCATCTTTTCCACTTCGGCCTGCAACCTTGGTGCCAAGTCGATGCCAAAGGAGCTGGCATCCACCACCTGGCTGTGACACATGATGTGAGTTCACAAATCAATTTGCGAAATATGAATATAGATCATATATGACAATATGAAGCAAATCCATGGTATATGACATAGATGAATATGTGTATATATATATACACAGTATATACAGTATATACAGTAACTATGATAATATGGTATATCCTATAGATATATAGATGATATAACTCCACACAAATCGACATCAACCATCCCAAGATGGATGAGCTATGAACTCAAAGTATCACCCCCGGAAACTTGACGGAGCCACATGCAAATGATACCAAGTTTCTCCAAATCTGAGCATTCTTTTGGTACACCACGAATTCGATTCGGAGAAAGCGGACTTTTCTAAGGTGAGACTCTTGTCCAAACTGGTGCTGCGCTTCACTTTGAAAGCAGCTTCCTTTGGAAGATACAGCTCCAAGGCCTGAAAAGTTCATGTCATCACCTCGTGCGCAACGAGCCAACCTGAGGTGCAAGACACACGCCCCGCAATGAAAACATCCGAAAACCATCCCAAAATGGTCCCAAAACCATGCCCAATCCACAGCCCTTTCATAGTTTTCATAGCCAAATCTCTCAGATTTTTTCCTGTCACTCCGCTAAAGATTCTTTGGACAAAGGGGCAAATCCTGGTGTTCGGGATGGCAATGATGTTTGATGCTTCCAGCCACCAGGATTTGGATAGATAGGCCTCGGGTTCTGCTCAGGATCAGGGCTCACAGAAGAGATCTTTGGAAGCATCTTTGGTGAAGCAATACATGGATTCATATGGATTCAATGGAGTGGTACTGGGTCCTGATTTGGTTCAAGTATCCAGTGATGAGATTCTGGATTCAGAAAGAACACCTTTCTGCAGTTGTTAAGTCTTCATCTTTCTTTCCGAGCTGTGGTTGTGCTGACCCATTGCTCAATGAAATCCTACAGCGATTGTGATGGTATGCCCTGATGACGCGCATTGTCAAAATCAAATGCAGATTTATCGTGATCATAATAGTATCATAATGCAATTTGTGTCCTCATCCTGCTAAAACATATCAAATCATGTTAAATCGCACATCATCTACCACAATCATCAGCTTGTCGCATCCAGAAATCATCCAGAAGCACCCAGAAATGCAATGATCCACCATTAACCATCAACATTACCCTCTGGTAAACTGTCACATAACTATGGAAAATCACCATTTTTCATGGGAAAATCCACTATAAATGGTGATTTTCAATAGCTATTTTGACATAACCAGAGGGTACATCATCCACTGATCCACCACCAGGCCATGGCATCAATGGCCCAGCCACGCTTTGGGCGCCGGTCGAAGTGCAGGCAGCGCCTTGGAGCTGGTCAGGCCACGGCACGGGCGCAGCCCACGAAGCCCGTTTAACCCAACTGGTTCCATGGTGGCAAAGATCAAAACATGGTGATATTTCATATTTATACATATTTATACATATTTATACATATATATATGCACATAATATACAATATAATTACTAACATACTGTTCCGAACTGATTATTGTCACTATCACTAAGTCACTATTGTTGTTTTTATCTAAATTGTTGCTGTTGTTATATACAATTATAACATATTATAACCAATTATATTAACCAACAGCGATCGGAAACCGTGGGGGTTGAACCATCTTCAACCCCAAAGGGTTTGATACAGCCAACAAAAAAACGAGACAATGATTGGCCGGATTCCGACATTTTGATAGCGCTGTATCTACTCATAACAGCTTCAAATAGGACAAAACCACATTCATTTGCAGAGGCCTGCCATCTTCTGTTCTGAAGTTCTGACAGTTTTGAGGGTTTTGAGTCGTTTAACGAGTTACGATTGTACACAGTCTCCTGTGTGATCCCATGAAATTACCCAATTTGGCTGAGAGCCTGACAGATGTTCGGAGATCGATGGTTGGCACCGTGACCTCTTTACTCCGTGAGAGGCTTCCAGGTCTTTGACTGAAGGACGCCTAAGCAGCTGGTGTCCGGAGCTTGATGCTGCGAACAGAAACGGCGACCGGGAAACAGCGGAACAAAGAAGGGGCGAAAAGAACATCCATAGCCTTTCCCATTAAGTGAAACCAACAAGGAACGTATGAACAGGTGCCATCTCAAGCGGCAATTGGATAAAGCATGATAAAACATGATAAAGCTGGCTAGTTTTTGGACGGGAAACGATTTCGTACAATCCGACTTAAAACATCTATCAAAGTGTCACACACACATCAACATGGCTATATCACTATATCCAGTCAGGAATCTGATTCCGGGTTCCCAATTTTCAGTAACGGCCAATAACAGCTATTCTCTCGCACTTGCAGCTCAAGCACTGGAGAGCCAGCTCGATTCGATGTGGCCGTCAACCTGCGGTGTGGTTGTTGCAGCCGCCGGAAATCATGGAATCAAAGCGAAAGGGTGTGCCTCCAAGTGGTGGTTGAAGACGGATCTGTCCACTTTTCCTTGTGAGACTTCAGTTATTGCAGCGCACAAAGGAAATCTCAAAGGGAAAACTATGGGATGCTGAGGCAGCAACCATCCATTTCTTGAAGTCCATCGTTTCGCCAAACTTCTTAGAGGATGCTGGGTCATTATACCTGGCTGTAGCTGTATTCCCTCAAGATGGACGACATGCCTGGTGATGTTGTGATGGAAACCATATGAAACCATTTATCAATTGCAGGGGCATTCCTATCCCAAGTGTGGAGTTAGCAGGATCTTCTTGCAAAAATCAGGGTGATTTCCACGTGGTAAGCAAACCTGACAGTGGAAATTCCTCTATTTTTCACTATCAAAAACAATAGGATTCAATGATTCAACAAATAGAATTGAATCATTTAAAAACACATCGGCTGGTTGAACTACCAAACAACCAAGCAATTCCCGATTTGGAGCCACGCCCTGCAACTTTGAGCACAAAGACTTGCCAGCACGACCCACCCCCAGTGCCACGACGCCAGCACCGGGCAGGAGCGTATTGGCCAAAGGCAATCTCGTCCTCCCGCAATCCACGGTTCATGATCAATCTTTGGACGGAAACTGTATGAAACTAACCTTAGTTCAAATATTTTGGACATATTCTTAAACATAAGCTGAAGCTTGATCAGTGACATATCGCCACTGTTTCAAGATCCATAGAAGAGTTGCACCCTGATTCAATAGACACACTGTTGGCGTTCCCTGAGCATCATGGAAAATTGTTTTCTATCAACTTCTATCCACAGCAATCCACACAAAAAATCCAAAAAATATTGGTACACTTTGGGCATTCTAGGATATTCTGATATTCTGACTAAATTCTTCTCTATCAATATGTATAACATATATATATATATAACACATATACATATATATAAGGATATATATATAAGTATATATAATATAATATAATATGATATAATACAATATAATATAATATAATATAATCTAATATAATATAATATAATACAATATAATATAATATAATATAATATAATATATAAATAAATAAATAATTATATACATATCTATCTATCACCAACACCTGAGCCCACCGAATTGACATCTTATGTCTAAGTGTCTAAGGTAGTGTCCTGAGTTGGCTGCAGTACAGACGTCTCAGTACGAGACACCCATTTCTGCATGGCGCTGCAACCCGGGTGCGGCTGTGGGTTTGGCCGCGGCAACGCTGGAGTCCAAGGTAGGCTGCCAAAGTGGCGATTTCGATATGAGATCGCTGGGTCACTGGAACTGGGTATCCGCATCCATAAGGAGATGAAGATGAAGATGAAGATGAACATGAGAAAAGATCATGATGGTAATAAAGAGAACGCAGAAGAAGAAAAAGAAGAAGAAGAAGAAGAAGAAGAAGAAGAAAAAGATGAAGATGGATAAGATGGAGAAGAAAAAACAATGAAGAAGAAAACAATGAAGAAGAAAACACGTAGGATGATGATGATGATGAGGATGATAACGATGAAACAAATGATAAGGATACGATAATTAGGATGAGGAGGATCATTGAAGCGGTCATAGGGGCCAAATGGCAATTCTATCGCAAAGGAATGCAAAAGGGCATTACTTTTAAAACACAAATTGAAGAGCTGGGAAAGCTGCACCTCCATGGGCTTCTTCTTGGCTTTCATCAGGTTTGGGAGAGTTGCATAACCTCAGCAGCATGGTGAGATCAATATCACCACCTGTTCTGTCCAGGGCAGGACTACCACATCTTGAGCATCCCACGTGGTTCGTTTAATCGGAGGTCTGCAGTAACCTCGGCCGCTGGCAACAGTAACCATCACTGGTCTGTGATCGAAACATCTGCAAAGTGTGCCAATCTGATGCTCGGCTTGGTAGTTTCAATCCATCCCCCAAAAGTTGTAGTGCGGTCAATTGTGGTCATTTGAATTAGTCCATAAGCATCTGCAGATGGAACATGAGTAAACAATAGTAAACATATCCCAAAACATCCAAAAAATATCCCAAACACATCCCAAAACCATCAACCAGCTACTATCCGTTTAACCCCCCACATGTTTGTTGATCCTATCATATCCTATCCATCAAAACGATGACACCTCACCGGGCAGGATCCCGGGCAACTGCTGGTAGGGGCACCTTGACCTCTTGGATCCCAGCATCCACCTGCTGTGTGCCGTGGTGGAGAAAACTGGATATAGGAAGAAGATATATAGGACACAACACTAATTATATGGAAACCAAAAAAAAGGTCCCAACAGTCCCAACACGAACTGTTTCATTTTTTCATTTTCGAACTCTTTTGTTTTTTAATGTGTGTGTTTTGGCTTTCCTAATATAGCCCTGAAAAAAAGTCTGTTGTATATGTGTATATATATATACATATGTGTAATTATATGTATGTATACATTACACCGACCTGGCGCGTCGTGGAAAGTTGTGACCATAGTGGACCATCACAATCCCTGTTTTGACCGTATACCAGGATCAAAGGTTGAACAAGCACCATGGTAGTTTATCAAAACATAACACCAACAGCCATCTATAGAGGTTTGCCGAAAGGTTAAATTAGGTAATTAGGCACAAGATCGAATGGTTTATCATACGTTTCCAGTATTAGTATGACAATAAACTGGGACATACCCCATTTTCAGACAACCCCCAAATCACATTCATTTATGACATGGTTTGTTGCTTAGTTCCCTAGCTGACTATATAATTCTCACCGTTTCTATTCTTTATTCCCCAAAAGTATCGACATTTTTCAGACAAACCAAACACAATAATCCCGCCTCTCGCTCCACCTGCAAAGCCGTTTTGCCTTCATCCACCTGCTTTTGGGCTCGGTTCTGGGGTTGAGCTTTAAACTGGTCGACTGAGCTCATTAACACATATCAAGCAAAAGAAAAAGGTCATGTTCATATCCGTTCAATGTAAACATCTACCAGATGATAAAAAGGCACTCTTACCACTGTTCATATTTTCTAAATGGTGCAGCAATGGCGCCTCCACCTTGGAGGCACAACCTGCCTGCGGCCATTTCAAAAGGCCTCACAGTCAAGTCATTGCCAAATGGTAGTGGTGCTTTGCCTCAAACGGAATGCTTAAATAAGGGTCTGATTAGTCTGATTGGTGGTTTCAACCCTTCTGAAAAATATTAGTCAGTTGGGATGATTGTTCCCAATATATGGGAAACACATGTTCCAAACCACCAACCAGATAAGGGTAAATCAATGTAGATCCTCACCCTGACCAAAATCTGTAGGTTGGAGTCGGTCCCAAATATTCTCATCTGTGCGATTTGGAGGCTGTCGGATGAGATGTTAATGTTGAATCCTCAAGCCTGGATGTGCAGCTGGGTCCCAGGCCAGCAAGTAGGGCTCCAGTCTGGTTGCTATCATCATCAATGGCCTGATCCAGTCTGGACGTGACCTTTGGATCACATGATCGAAAAGCATGGATGCCTACAAACTGATACATTGGATCATGTTTTGTGGAGCCTATTGTGACTCACATACTGTACACTAGTACTCAAATTCTGCTGAAGGATTCAATATCATGTGGCAAACCAAGCAATCCACTCGCAGCCCGCCAATGGCCTGCTTGCCAAGCAGAACAACGCTAGGGGTTTCCTGGAGGTCAAAAGCGGGCCACAAAACAACTTTGACAGCTCATTCCGAATCTTGGTCCAACAGCATTGAGGTGTACACTAGTATGTCTTCCAGTAGTATTTTCTACAGTGTTCAATACTTAACACCACGCCAATACCCCAACCCTCCAATGGCAAACCCGAAAGATCTGACCAGTCTGAATGTTGCAGCTGAAAACACATGTCATTGACAGCATGGATCCAAGTTTCCGTAATGGCTGCAATCACTAGCCAACAACAAAAACCCTGCAAAGGACACTCCAACAAACACTGCACACATAATTCTCCTTCTCGACTATTTTGGCCAAAAGCTTTGCCACAGCCAAGGGCTGCAGTTCCTGATCTGTTCTCAAGTCCCTGGCGCAGAAGTCATCCTCACACTACCAACAAGCCACCAACATCCAGCGCACTGACAGCAACCTTTCCATCCTTTCCAACAATGGGCGAAAAACCATGGACAACCATGACTTGTTGCCAGGGGGCACTCGGAGTAGATAATTATAGATAATGTACGAGGCTTGGTCACCCATGAATTTTTATCATAGATCATGATAGCTAATCTTAGAGAACCATAGATAACCATTCTAGACAATTCACGTCAATGGATGTCAATGGTATAAATTATATTAAATTATATGGATCATTCACTGCTAGCTGCTGCTACCTGCTACCACTCAGGTCATCCAGCTGCGTTTCAAATCGGTGCCAGCTGCACGTCTTCAGATGGATGGCACGATCTGCACCCATCGCCAAGGCTTGCCGCAGGGTTTCTGAGGCCTTTCGAGGGGCAGATGTGACATGGGAATCGACCATATTTTGGGTGGGGGCAAACAACCAGAACCGGAAATCAATGGAGGATTTCAAAGGATGTTTAAGGGAATAACATGGAAACACGACATCATCAACATCAATGATCAGAAATGGATATCAATTTTCTTGGATTTTCCAGTGCCAAGTTGGATCGTATACAAAGCGGTACAGTACTGTACATCAACTTGTTGCGGGAATGAAAACTGCTGAACATGGCTATGGCGATCCCAAATGGGGCACGAATTTCGGGATCTGAAACTAAGTCTCTTAACAAAGGACGGTATGGTGGAGTATATGGCTTGAAGCCATCCTCATGCAAGAAGGGTATTTGTAAGGCCGATATGTAAAACTTTGACCAAGATCAACGGAATTAACCCATATTATTTCCGAAAAAAATAAAACAACAACAAGTTGGGCCGTCACCAAACGAAATCCTAAGAGCATTGAACATGTGGCTTCTCACATCTTCTTTTAAAGTCTTCCTACCCCTGCTTGTTTGGGGAACTTTTTGACATAAACATAGACCTGACAACTTGAACATGTAACCAGAGGTTGGAAGGTTGAATCAATTAAATCATCACAATATATCACCATATATCACCATGATCTAGATCTGGACACCTGCAACACTTTGACCCTCATCCAGGTGGCGTTTCAGCCACCTTCTGGACTCCACTTGCCTTGTCAGGTCCTGCGGAAACGGCCACCAACTCTGAGATGTGTCCCTTCCTGGGCATGGCTCGGCTTCCAACATTTTCCAACATCTTCCAACCATGCTTAGGTTGGGTTGCTGCAAAGTTCATCCTTTTTTAAGTTCCCTCTGGGAACATCTTGGCACCCCGCTCTTTCAGCCGCAAGCCCTCTTCCACGGCGATCTGCAAAGCTGCAGTCTTGAAGGAGTGTAGTTCTTGGAAGCGTGCTGGTCTCAGGAGTGTCAAACCAAGACCATAAAGTTCTCCACATCAGAACTGTTGGCTAGGGGGAACCCAATTTTGGGACCCAGATCAACTGTCATGCACAATTGCTGGTGTTTTTTTGGTACCATGTGTCACGCGGATTCCACCTCGCAGAACGGGTTCATCGACATTTTCACATTGTTCAAGTCAATGCCAGTCTTGTCTGGCTTTACTCTCACCTGGCGCCGTGCTGTGCCATGGTGGCTGCTGATTCAATGGACATGACATGAAATAGAAATACTGCTTGGTACGCCACGAGCGGCACTTATAAGTCCCAATATGGGATGCTAGGATTAAACAACAAAGGACAACATTGGCAGGTGCAACACTTCAAACGAAAACGTTGACAAGAAATTTGACCAAAGGCCACAACTCCATGGACTCTGCATTTGCTTGCTCCCGCACCGTGCACGCTATCCCTGCTTGCCTTGACAGCATAGTCCACCACCCTCTTCACGGCTACCAGCGCCCGCATCTTCTGAGCAAAGGTGTGATGACAGGTGGTAGACTGGGTGACCACCCTGTATCATATAAAAGAGCATGTGTTTGACACACTGCGAATCTCAAGCTTGACCATATCAAATGCCCTTCAATCCCTTATACATTCCTATACTGAATTTTGCCATTGTTGGGAGGCAAGAGAACATCAACCAGCCTACCATGATCTACCATGTTTGGAATTCCCCTTGAGCGCAGATGTGTCTCCACATGGGTCCCTTAAAAAAAGACCCAGAGCTGTGCATCAACCGCAGCAACCTGGGATCCCCACACCCCGCGCAGGTCGCGGTTGCTGCTCACGAGTCTGAGCCCAAAAGCTACCGAGCAACAGCAGGACATCTACCAGAAATGGGAATCTAATGGCAAATGGGATTTTCCTGGCTGACCAGGCTTCGGATTTATAAGAGGCTACTCCAAGAATCTCCAATCGAGCAAATTGAGTCCCCTTGTTAAGCCTTTCAGGGCCGAATTTTGGCATCAACTCTGCCAGCGCGGTACAGTGTTACAGCATTTTTTGAGGCAGCTGCTCCCACGCAGGCGACGACTGGTTGAGCCGCGCGAGGGGAAAATCCGGTGGGTCGAGCACCTACTTGATGCTTTGCCGGGTCAATTCAGTGCTAAACCCATGAAGTCGATTTGAACCTGAATTGTTGAGTATTGAGATGTTTCCTCGCACTGACTTAAGGCGAATTTGGGAATATCAAAGTGGCCTTTTTTTTTTGCAGTACCCATTCTTGAATCTTTTTGAACTTTTTGACGTGTATTCCTCGCACTTCTAAAGTTGTGCACTGCCCCCCAGCAACACGTTTTAAACACAAAGGAACCCGACACGGGGCCCTCATTCTTCATCGCCCTGGGCGCCCGGCACCGGGCGCCAAATACGGCGACTTCTACCGCGGCTGGCGTCAGAACCCTTCCGCTTTCCTTTGCCCTTGCCTCGTCCTGGGCCCAAAGGTACCAGCACTTGAAGATGGTGAGAAAACACAAGACATACATGGATATACATGGAATATAAAAGGGAACATGACCAACCCAGTCATCTAAACTTCTGACATTTCATCATGTTCATCATCCTACAGGATTCTGTGGGATTCTACTACAGCCATTCCTTACCCCGGTCCTTTGGTGGCGCATCTGCCAGATCTCGCGGGGCTGGCGTGGCTGTGAGACGAGGACGCGTTGTCTGGGCTTTGAGGTGACTCCTCTGAGCAAGCCAAGCCTGGTGGCAGGTGGCCAGTTGGTAGTTCCAGCAACCATCAAAAAAACGGTTCATCATGCTTGATCTATACACCCCAAAAGATGGCGCGACCTCAAAAATAATCATGGTTCAACAGGCCAAAATGTTGATCAAACATGGGTCAAACAAATGAACATATCCAAGAGTGGGTTGAACCATGTTGAAACACGAAACGCAACATCCCCTGAAAACAAGAGCCCAGAAGCTCGCTGACTCATCCGGAGCCCCCATCTCTTCATCACTCTCAAAGAATTCTTGCCAAACTTGATCGTCTTCTCCACCTCCTCCACCAGTTCGGAAGATATTTGGAAGTTGTAACGCCAACATCCCAGAGATCCGGCGTTGCCACATGAGGCGCCGTCTCAGCCCACCATCCTCGCCCGGTTCCAAATCCTCGGCCTGCAAGGGCAAGCTGCGAAGTGCCCCAGTGTTCTTGTCACGTTGTAACTCCCCGTAGCCTGCTGAACTGGCGGCGCGGACACATCCACCAAACAAGGGCACGAATCGAGGTGACACCAGGGGATTGGAAGAACGATCCAGTGGAGGATTTAGCACATAAACATCATCTGTTGATTCACAGCAGCTACTGAGCTGCTGATTCTCGGCTCTCTGCAGTAAGCAGCGCATCTCGTACTCCACACGGGGACGGATCCCTGGAAAGTCTGCAGCACCACCCACCAGGACCACTTGCCGAAGCAAGTCGCAGACGTCCTCCTGTGTGTACGTACCTTTGCAGTTGCGATTATGCAACACTTGGCTTTCAGTGGCTGAGCTTTCACATGCATTTTATATGAATCTGTATTACCGTATCCATATCCAAGATCCGAATTGTTACATCATATGCATTGTAATATGATATGATATGATATGATATGTATGTATGTCTGTCTGTCTGTCTGTCTGTCTGTGTACGTATGTATGTATGTATGTACTGGTATGTATCATGCATGCATGCAGTATGTATGGTCAAACGACAACTCATGCCCAACTCATGCCTGGATCAAAACTTGCTAGTAGATCATCTTGGAATCGCTGTTTGAAGAAACTCATGCCTAAATCTTAAAACACCATGGAATCGCGCATGAATAAGAAAAATGTTGATAATTTGTCGAACATGGAATCCATACCCTCAAACCTGAAAGGTATCCGAAACATAAAATACTGAATAAACTCAACTCAAACTGTAAAAAAACATGCGTGATAAAATCTGGAAAACATGGTATATATATGTATTGCTGTATATATATATATATTATATATATATATTATATATATATATATTATATATAAATAATATATATTATATGTATATATTATATGTATATGTATATATAGTCTGTTGGTTTTCCATGGTGTTCCCGGTGTTTTCAGGGGACCATCCGATCATTCCATCCGTGCCTTTGGAGTGGACCATGCTGGCGCACTCCACAATGATCTGAGGCAAGGTCTGCCGTGGTCCTCGATTGCTCTCGAAAAGAACTTCGGGCACGATCACTCGCTCCTTCAGGGGGAACCCTCTTGCAATCTAGGATTTGATGGAATAGCTGAATAGCTGATTGAATAGCTGGAAAACTCCCATTTGCCATGTTTTTCCTTCAAGAGATAATCATGATTATGATTTCGTCCTTTTTAAATCTCTCACATATTTGGTGTTCTCGTATTCATCCTAAACATCTAGCTGTCCTCAGCCAGCTCCACCGTGCTTTGCTCTCCTCGGGCAAAGTTTGGTAGCTCCACCGGTACAGGCCGAATGCCAAAGTCATCCCCAGCCGCTAAGCGAGCTCTCAAAGTCATATTCCCAGCAGGGGGCGACACGTAGCAATATTCCTCCAGGGAACTGCAGATTCCACCGGTGATTTCGACTGTAATTCTGCAATATGAAACCTACCCTTGAAAAATGGAGGCCGACACTGGAAATCCTCCAAGCAGCCATGGATTTCCCAAAAACAAGCCAGTTCTTCAGGCCTCCTTCAAGTCTCGACACCAAGTCATGAGAGAACTATCCAAAGATGGGGCCTTTCTATGCATCAACGACACCATGACCTGCCCAAAGCTTGGCTGCATGCTGTTGGTGCTTTTCTGATTCGAATTCAGAAACGCCTCTTTTTAGTCACTTTCTGCAGTGCTTGAGGTTGACCCTTGGTGGTTGGGATCTTCAAGAAGTGTAAATGATATACATCTGTTGACAGTGGTGCATATGTTCATCATTCAAAGGGTTCACTGCAATTCTATGCAATTCTGGGAACCGATCAACTGTGACATGACTCTGTGAAGTGCCTCTTTTTCTAAACAAACAAAACAACATGTTGACACAACGACGCTGTCGTGCTTGGGGCCACCTGTGTTAAGTCAGCGCTTCCAATGTTGCACGTCGTGGAGCAAGAAGCAATGACCTCACCTCGTGAGCAGCAAAGCGGAGCAAACATGTCACACATATTTCCAACAGATTGCAGTGAACACGAGAGAACTACCCCAGCAGGAAACATTTTTTTGCATCACACATCAAAAAAAACCTCCATTTTTCCATGGTTTGAAACCATTCCACATCCATATCATCCATATCTTCTCCCCATCCCCAGCATCCCCACCTCGGAGCACGGGCATGGCGATGGTTTGTTGCTGTCCAATGTTCACCACGATGCCATGGTCCAAGCCGTGGGCCCATAAGGCCATCTGTGCTTGCGACACCACCTGGCACCCATGGGGCAACATGTGGAAAAACCCTGGGGAAATTCACCAGAATTCACCAGTAACCATTGGGGAAACTATGGGGAAACTATGGGGAAACTACCAAAAAACCAACAACTATGGGGAAACATGTGGAAAAATGGGGAGAGAACTAACATTAACTAACCCAACAGAACATGAAAGAATAGAACGCGATACAAACATCACCCTCTCTAACTACTTTATGTATCTCCGCCCCTCCCAATACATTTATGATAATGTATCCAAACTAGGAGGGACAGGTTAATGCCAAAATGTATTGCATATACGGGCCCCGCGTCAGAAGGACAAGACAGGGTCTTCACCCTGCAGGTCTCTCGCCTTTTTTCGCCGATGCAGCTTGAACATCTTTTGTTTATTTGGAGCGCACAGTGGCTCGCAATGGGTATTCAAGCTTGTATTCAGTTACATATACAGTAGTTGATTTCGAAGTGATGACACTAACAGCTACAAATGTATTGGACCGGGGGGTTCAATACACCGGCACACCCGGGCACACACGGGCACGCCCTGGGGATTCCTGGGGGAATTCCTACAGAACCCCCCCGGAAATGTATAATTAAGATTAATTAAGCATGTATAAGCATAAGGTGGTTTTGCAGATAGTGGCAGGGGTACATTGCCCCTAAAATTCATGAGCAATAGGGGGGACATGGAGGGACAATATGAAGGCATACCCACCTTGACCCAAACAGTCATTTTGTCTAAAATGAATTCCCCGGGGCACGCGTTTCCGAGACAGAGGAATTAATATTTTGAGGGGGTGGTGTACGACCCCCCAATATGCATGCTTTAGGGATGGGGGATATAACACATGTTTTTTTTTTTAAATATATTTTTAAAAGTCTAAATTGAATCGAAACTGGGATGTTATCCAAGATGGATAGGTTTGCCCGACCAAAATGACACGTCATATCCACATGATGGATAGGGACCCCACCCATTTTTGGACAGACCCATCTATCAGTGGCTTGAGACAACGGAAAATAAAAAGAACACCATGTTTTCCAGAAAACCAAGCAACCTGGGGCAAATGCAAGCACTGTATATCAAGTATCAATGTTAAACAGTAAGGTTCTAGAACCGAACCGGAACCGTGGAACCGAACCGTAGAAAATCAAATAGCCTATGAACCGTAGGAACCGTAAACCGCTGGAACCGTGTGCAAAACCGAACCGGAGGAATCGGAACCGTCTTACCCTCCCCCAATAAACTGATTGGAAAAGTTGTAATTGCTTTTTGAGTTCAATGAAAAAAACAAATATGGGTTTCTTCATAATAAATTGCATGTATTGACAATTTCAGGAAATTTGTTTTTCCGGGTTCAGCTCTCTCCGCTTTTTGAAAGCCGCTGCTCATGAAACCTCTTGCGGGAAGCAATAAACCTCTTGCGGGAAGCAATCTGTATTTGCTTTTCCGACGCCGGGAAAAAAAACAAATATCCATGCAGAATGTTCCAAACACCGAACCGAACCGAAATCGATCAGGAAGCGCAGGAACCGAAACCGAACATGAACCGAACCGGGCCTATAGCAAATACTAGGAACCGAAACCACACTGGTTAAATCTCAGTGTATCTTGGTTTGGAAGTTTGGATCAATCCCACTTGGTGGATCACTCTTACGTACTGATCAAGATGATCAAGACCCATCGGTGCCTGCACAGCTCCAGGGCGGTTGTTTCCAAGTTGCGACCGGATCAGGGAGTCCCAACTGGACTGGGAGTTGGCATCGCGGTTGGCGGTGATCACGAAGGGTTCTCCAATCAGAATGGGCAAATCATGTGCTCGCCTCATTGGCGTCAACTCCTTCACAGGACACAGGATGTCACAGGATGTCACAGGTAAGGTTCAGATGGAGTTCAGATCTGTTCAGAGATGTCACAGAAAATCGGCAGGCGAACATTTCAGCCGTCCTCTGGCCCCACTTTGAAGGGCTTTTCTGAGCGCCTTTTCACAGCCTCCACGCTCCACAGGTTCTCCTCCTTGGGAAACAGTTTCAATGCGAACGTCCATCAGCCGATGGAAAGTGAAAATACATCATCTGCAATTGGCAGCATAGTATATACTTCTCAATCATTATCGATATGCTTCACAATACCATTTGCACATCTTGGCGTCACACACTTTTATGGGACCGGACCGCCTTTTTCTTCAGGACCCCCTTCATCCCCAACCCGAAGCCATCAACCAGCTCCTTGCAGTGCTGCAGCAACCTCACCAAGACCAAATTCGCACCGGCCGCTGTTGGTGTCCGATAGACTGCATACTGGTCAACCTCAGGGACCGACCAGTCACCCTGGTCAAACCCCTTCATGTTTATGCATGTTTCTCCTAGGAGCGGGAATCATCCTACGCCTTCAAGGGTGCAACAAAACCGGCCCAGAAAATGATAGAAATGGACATATCATGACATATCGTGTTTAAATCATGTTAAATCCAGCAATGGAAAGTTTCTTCCCAGCCTTGAGCTCGCTCCTGGGACCCAGTGCCGCCTTGTGAAGCCGATGACTTGGATCCGTGGCAGCATCCAGAAAGGTGCGATCCAAGCGGTGATGGATGTAGCTCAGCTGCTCGTTGCGATCACAATCCGGTGGGTGAGTGGGTGATGAACACAGCTGCACCAGTTCCGGTGGACATCCATCCATCTCCCAACCTCGGAGCGCCATCGGAGCGCGTTTGCGGCCCCTGATGGGGGAATTCCGGAATGCAGAGAAGCCTATGAGGCCTATGAATTACAAAGTGGGACCCATCGACAATAGTTAGCATGGCAAGATGCCTGAATCAGCTATCCATATCTGTCAGACCCTCCTTTCAAATAAACTTCGAAGTCCGTCGTGTCAAGCCACGTCCCCGTACTCCATGAGCTACAGTAAATTTGGTGTAGCCTCGGCCCATGTCCACCACTATGGTGGGAGTCGATTCCATGCGCACTTGCATCCTATGTCGCCAGTCGATGCCCACTGGGGTGGTGGTACCCTCCGCAAAAGCCAGCAGCGCACCCGAGGGTGGCCAACAAGTTCGTAGAAAAAGCTGAAACCACAGCTCTGCATCAGTCGTCTCCTCTAAAGGGTTTAACAGCTCCACAAACATGGACATATATTATTGGAGCGCGGATCATATTTCCACTCTTGGATCTCTAATATGCACAGTATCACCCATAAAGACCCATTATGGCCCATACTATATCATAATATTACATCTATATAAACTTTATTGATGTCAATATGTGTACAGATAATTTCACGTGTGACACATACGACATTCATTTCTAGGTTGGCTTTGAACCTTCAGCGCCAGTGTTTCCTGAGCAAAGAGCTTGCAGCTGGACGCCAGTTTGGCAGTGTCTTCCACGCCTAAACTCCAAACAATCCCGGCACATACTTCGTGGGGCATGTGGAGCAGCTGGCTGAAGCACCCCATGGCGCCAGATGGCTCTTCCATGATGAAATGATGGGCTGCACAGCTCGCAGCGAAACAGCGGGGGCCCAGTGATGTCATTCTTCGTAAGGTCATTGTGTGGTGATGCCAGATGAAAGCTTGGAATTTCTTTGCATTGATTCATGGGATTGATTTTGCTGGGGCCCAAAGCTGCGAAGCTTCAAAGGAAGCAAGAATCATCAACTCTTTTGAAGAATCGTGATCGCTTTCTAGGTTCGATTTGCCCAATAAACTATGAGCTTCCATCTTCAGGACTCCTCATCTTTGGATATCTTTGGTTGATGAATACAGGAATGCATCGAAATGCTATCAAATGGATGGCAGACTAGCCAAGCCGAATTCATAGCAGCATGAAACTGAAAAATGCATCTTTTCGACCTTTGCATGATGCACACAGCTAGATTTCCGGTAACTAATCAGGTCGCCCAATGAAGTGGGCCATTCCAGCAAGGCTTGGCAGGATCTGGGTATGTCAACAGGACTTGCGCCGGCCGTTTGGAGAACTGCTTGACACTCACATATTGAGGAATGACATGGAATGAAACATATCAGACATATCCAATCCATTCCAATCCATGGCCATGAATTGCTCAGTCACGGCACAGGTCACTTCTTCTCCTTGAGAGGTCCATGACAAACTTCCTACTACGGCATGATTCACATCTGGGTTTCATTTCATATCCGCCCTCCGAATTCCGGTCCTAAGCATACTAGACAACCACGTATTTACTGTCAATTTGCCAGTGTTAAATGTTCCAACATTTGGCCCAAACATGGCCCAAACAATGCGCAAATGTAGGTAAACATACCGTACAAGGAGCACATGGGATCTCTTGCAGTTGCGTCTCTGAAACCTATCACCCAGCACAGGCTGTAGTTTGCCCCGCCTGCTGTACTTTTCCTGGATCAACACCTGTGACGATGATGCAACTTTCGACTTGTACCGGGCCTGGCGGTCCTTAAGCCAAAATTACTTTCTTACCTTTCTTCGAGTGATCCCCACCCTGAAACACTATTCTGACGTAGTTTCTGACATACCATCTAGAAGTGTGTATCTTTGACATTCTGTCTGACATTCTATCTGGCTGGCATCTATTCTGACATACTTTCTGGCATATATTCTGACATTCTTCCTGGCATTCATTCTATCTGGCATCTAGTCTATTCTGACATTCTATCTGACATTGTTTCTGGCATCTATTCTGACATTCTCTCTTTCGTCTGGCTGAGGTCCGGCCGTGCCCCAGGCTGCAGGAGGAGAAGGAGGAGGAGGAGAAGGAGGAAACAACTCTGATAAAATCTATAGAGACCATCACCTGGCAGGTGGGGAAAAAGATCAACAAAATCACGGTTTGAGAAATCACACATCCTTCTCGATAAGAATATCCTTTGTTTATCTTTGTTTGGTCTAAGGAGATCCTTTTGATCCCAGAATGGCGCATGGCGAATCGATTCACAACCTTTGGGATCATCATTTCACGGCAGGACCTGCACGCCGTTCGCTTTGGCTGATGATGCTGTCCACCAATCCAAAGTCCCTGCCCTGACCCAGCAAGGACTTCTGAGAAGCATAACTTTTTCATACATGTTCTATCTTTTTCTACTTAAAGAGAACATGTCTAAATTTCGAGATTTAGGAGGAGACAAGGAATGCAGTTGATATTTCTCATTGGTCTAGTTTGGCACCATAGTGAAGACTCCGGCAGCCTCTTGCACAGACATATATCTGTCCCTAGCAACGGCATCAACGATGTCTGCCTGAGTACGGAACAACAGTCTGGCTGGATGAGCTGGTCATCCAATTCTCACCAGTCATCCATCAAAATCTCTTTGACATGGGTCATTAAATGTCCCCATTGAACATCACCCAACCATTAGGTATATGGTCTATAATGGCTACTATAAGGTGATGTCCAATATTCCCAAAATGGGACAGTTACCAACCCCTGTTTGATGGAGGTGAACCATGAGGTGAACCCATCCAAGAAAAAAATCACTAGCTGCATTCTGAGGTCTTCGCCAAAGGTTTCCCAGTCAATCTGCTGAGCACCTCTTCCAAGGTTTGCTTGGTATTTCGCAATTCCTCCGCTTTCAGAATCACATCCGAAGCTGAAAGCTTGGGATAGCTGCAACTGGGTTCCTTGGTTGAGATGGAGGTGACCTTCATCAGCTGCTAAGGGAAAGGTGTCAGCGGCAAACCGCCAGCTACAAGCGCTACAAGCTACCTATCTCTGCACATTCTCTCCAACAGGTCCAACAGGTCCAAGACTCATGAATCATTAATCTCGCATGCTCATATGCAGACCTGTGGCCGGGTGTTCCAGCCTAAGCCAACAAAAAAAACCAAGTTGCGAGTCAAAAGTTGTCTGACCAAAAATCAACCAGTCGAATAAAGACAGAGACAAGTACTCTTTATACTCTTTGGATTCCTTTGCTAATGCAGCTGGAAATGGAAACATCTACCACCTATTACCACCTTAGATTTCCGTGGAAAATGTCATCCATGGGATTTCCTACTTCCGCATCACTTCCATATATCATCATTGTTTTCTGCTGACGGTCCAAGACCGTCCAACTGTCTGTGACCCGAGAACAACACCGCCAAGAGCACAGCAGCAATTGAGAAACAGCGGCCATAGCAAACCTCACGGAGCTTCATAGGAAAGGTGAACGCCCACGTGTGATGGTACATAACAAGCGTTTCAAGTTCTTTGTAACTAGTGAGTGTGTTTTTCCAGTAGATTGCACTCATGGACGATGAACGTAACTTGGTTCCGGCTTTTGATTGATTTGTCTGACTTTGGCAAGCGCTGAGCGGCTTAGCACACTAACTTTTTGGCATGCACATCAATATTCGCAGCTCCCTGCATGGACTATCAGAAATGAGAAGCAAGGCACATGTAAACGTGCAAACCTTGGGAAACTACTAGCAAACCCATTTCACAGCGTTCCGCACTCTGATCTTCCAGACTTCGAGCAAACTTCAATCGAGTTCCGTGGTCAGCTTCCGCATCTTGGTGCCGCACGGTCTTCAACGGAGTGGAGACGTTTGCCATGACATCCAGAATTGCCAAGCCACTGTGAACCTGGCTGGGAAATTCCAAGGCGATTTGATGTGATTTGTGTCATATGAGTTATTAAAACAGAAAATGTAGGTATGCCACGCATGTATATAGAAATGATTAGATATGCATTTTATGAACTATATACATATGCGTATCTTTAATGTATACGTCAAGAAAACATTCAACACGGATCTCTCTCGCGCTCTCTTTCTCTATAACTCTCTAATATATATATATGTACATATACATACGTGTATATATATATGTATGTATGATATACACACTGCAATCGATGTGCAGAGATAGTAACCGTGGCCAGCAGCACCAAACCACCACCTGAATTGATGAAGATGGTCACAGGAGCATTGGGATCATCAGCCTCCAGCAGTCCAAGTTTTGGTTCCCCATTGCAAATGAACTACATATATGTGAATTGAGAATCTCTCGCTATGTAAAAACTATGTATACATATTATCATAAATATGAATTATGGATAACTACTATATGTATTACATTGTATTTCAGTGTTACATACACATATACTAGTATGACCTAATATGTATCCAGTAACTTTCCTGATTATCACATATTATCACCCATCGCCTTGGGCTCAATCCGCTCCCGTGGCAGCAACTTTTGGTATCACTGGCAAATGTCGAGATGTGCGTCCAACCCTCAGGCATCACTATGTGATGCTAATGGTTGGAGAAGGACATTATCTGACTCTGGATTAAAAAAACACCATGTACCCTCTTCAGGGCCAGGAGGGCGGGGTGGGTCATTGACAAAAACACCAGGAAAACAACGATTTTTTGACTTTCTCTCATATTTGGTGGGTGGTCATTCTGCTTGTAAGCCTTACAAGCACCTCCTCCCAGATCCTGGATCCAAATGGTACATAGCTTCTTGACCCATGCTAAGATCTTACCAAAGCTCCACATTATGGTGATGTTGCGCCAGTAGTGCCTTCCATGTGTCCCTCTGTGGACTCAGCAGCTTCCTCTTTGCCGTCCATCAACTGAAAAAAGGCGGCTCCGTCTGCCGGCAATGCGTGGCTTCGAGATTCAGTCTCAAAAACGTAACAGGTGCTCACTCCAGTCGAATCAAGCACCAGTTTGGTTCCAGATTTAAAATGGATCAAGGTGGGGCCATCCCCGCAGTTGCCGCGGAGGGTAAAACCCATGCAGTTTTCTAAGTCGCTACAAAACCTCTTGGCTGCCTCGATGGTCATTTCAGCCACAAAGAGATCTGCTCCATCCAAGGCATAACCCTGACGTCGTGTGAAGAGTGGAGATGCTCGCTCTTTCTGATAGGCCACTGCTGTTCGGCCTGATTTCGCTGTGGACATAGTCCGGGGCTTCCATGCGGTTTTGAAATGGACATCCACCTGATAGGGCGCCAACACTGCGGCGCAAGCGCTGGGGAACCCTTTCACATCCTACCACAAACAAGATACCTGTCTTAAAATTAGAGGACCGGATAACCCCACAAGGCAACTTCTTCCAATAATGAGCAACAAATGTTGTAGCGGGGACGGGGAAAGAAGGAAAGACAAAGGAAGTGGTGGAGGACCGAGAAGTAAAACAAAGTTGTGTGTGACAACGTTGTTGTGAAAGATGGGGTGTGTGAAAGTTGTCTGTAAGAGCGAGCGTGTGACAAAGTTGGTGTGCGACAAAGTTGTGTGTGAAAGATGAAAGATGGTGTGTGACAAAGTGGTGTGTGAAAGATGGTGTGATACAAAGTGGTGTGTGACAAAGTGGTGTGTG
>Ga0126342_10002776_pt1:2500-27948 | contig 27948 bp, 30 predicted proteins | sample Cyp1metagenome_FD_92528 | JGI IMG/M metagenome (GOLD analysis project Ga0126342, IMG submission 92528) | Coral microbial communities from Lord Howe Island, Old Settlement Bay, Australia - Cyphastrea 1 metagenome | ecosystem: Host-associated > Invertebrates > Cnidaria > Coral ... | reverse complement strand
CCACATCCCATCCACATCCCATCCACATCCCATCCACATTCCATCCACATCCGCCTCAATGGCTGCATGGTTCAAGTGCCACATGGCCATCTCCTCTGCACCCGCGGATGCCTCAGAAAAAGGGCACTGCTTTGCATGTTGATCATGATTTTCATGCCATATCTTCTGTGCTGAGCTTTAACACACTGACGACTAGGACTGTGCTCCAATTGAGGTGTCTGCGTACTTGCCGTTGCAAATGCCCCAGCGAGCGTAGCCAATGCACGCAGCATATCATTACTCCACGCAGCCATGGCAGGGATCATGCCATGACTTCCAGGAGTTTCAGCTCAGCTTGGGCCAAGTCAGCCGCCAGGTCTCAAGACTTCATGCCCGAGACTGTCTCAAAGTCTATTGAAGTCAAGTGGGTCTGTCTGGAAATAGGCTACCCCATTACATCCATTACATCCCATGGTCCAAAAATGCTAAATTTTAATGGCCCCCACATTTCAATCATTAATATCTTATACATTCTTATACCATGTTCCATGGTTTAATCATAACGATGGATCATGATCATCCATCACCATGTAATGACCATAATGACCATGGTATTCCTCAAATTATTTGGTGGGCTATCCCCACTTTCAGACACCCATCTTGGTAGCTTCTGGCCATGACTAAGGAGCCAACCAGGTGCCTGGTGATGCAACGGACTTTCCACAAGCAGCAGCGACCAGCGACCGTAATGGTCCAAACATGGCGGATGTATCTGGTTTATGGTCATCCCCCTAACAGGGGGAATCCAAGCATAGTGGGTAATTACAAATCCCAAGGAAAATTGATGACCATCCTCCAATTTGGCGCATGGGCCACTAGTTTTGACCTGGACCATGGCGCATGTAGTAAGTGCAATTACTATATCTGACAAGAAGAATGTCTGAGAACACCTTGCATTTACCATTCTCTGATAAGACTATCTGACAACAACATAGTAAATGAATGTAAACAATGCTACTTCTTTTCGAAAATCTGATCGTAAATCTGATCATGCACATACACAATTCGCTGATAACTGATAATTCACATAGCTAATTATGTTAATCTATAATATCATAATCATTGATAGTTCATGATAGTTCCACGCATATGTATATATATATATATATCAAAATATGACCACACACTATGTATAGATTTGGCCCGCCTTCACCTTGACGATCAGCCGACCGATCTGACCCAAGGTGTCCAGCACCCTGAGGCCGAGTTCTGTTGGTTTTTTTAATAGTCATCTAAAGCCAACCAATGGGGGTACGGGTGTGTACATACATAAATATATATTTTATATATATATTCTGTAACCAACCCATTGGATAGAAATTGGGTCTCCTACTATAGACTATAGACATCTATGTATATACATATATATATATAGACTATAGACATCTATAGACTATAGAAGAGTCAAGAAGAGTCACAGAATTTTACTATGTTATGCTGCTCGACTTGAGTGTGTTGCTTTGAATACACGGAAGCAGCTCGTTGATCATGCTGGACTTCGCGTGTCTGAGGGCCAACCATCTGGGTAGGTCTGCATTGTTCGTGGCAGAGTACACCATGGTAAAGTGTCCCAAGAAGTCCTGACAGTAAGTGGAACAGTGAAATTCCAGTTGGATCCAACTCAACAATCGCATGAAGAAATCTGTAGAAAATGGACAACATATTACAAAATGTGGATGGAACAAATGGATGACAATGGATGACAATGGCTGAACATGGATGGAAAAATGATGGAAAAATGATGGAAAATGGTGCACCATCCATGCTCTGTTTCTCTGCCGTGTCCTGGATGGACATTCGGGCTTTGTCTGCAGTGGTGATGACCGAAGAAGTTGAGAATAGCTGGCCTGGCTTCGAGATCCAGCGTCAAATTTCGTTTTTTTACCATGCAGTGGCACACAGTCCTGCACACCTTCGCAAGAACGTGTTGAATTCAAAATAAATACGTAGCTCTTGTAAAAAATGCAAAAAATGTGTTCCTCCTCAGCAAGATCCTCTACAGTGTTTTGTACAGATATAAACAAAAAAATAGAAACACATCTGCAACTTTGAAAGATTCCTGCAATCTGTGCCGAGGCCCCTGCCAAGAAGTCGATCAATTTGGCTGGACCTGAAAAGGCAAAGAAGTCAAAGAAGTCTCTGCGCTGCAGGGCTTCCAATCCACAGCTGCAGCAGCTGAGTTCACTGCGACAAACCCAGATCAAACTTCTCTAAGACCTGCCGCTGGATACAACTTGAGTTCAATATATCTCACAAAAGCAAAGTCTCAGAATGGATTTTGGTCACCTCCAACATATGTAATTATGTATCCATATATATATATATCATATATATATATCATATATATATATATATATATCATATATATATATATCATATAAATATATATCATATATATATATCATATATATATATAAATCATATTATATATATATATATCATATATATAATATAGCATTTAATTCATTTATATCATGTCATATTGTTTTATATTGTATATGTATAAATTGGCTAGTGTAACACCCTCTAATCACCATGAATAACCAGGGTTTTGGCCACCATTCCCACCAACATGGCCAAAACCTGGCCTGCTTGGCTTCCTTGAGGTCCACAGTCCCATCTCCATCGGTGTCGAACATTTTGAAGGTCTCTGACAGATCCATGTCCATTGCCACAATCGCCTGGGCCGAAGCCGGCCACAGTTCAACGGGAAGGCTTCACCTGGGGGAATAAGTTAGTTGTAGTTGGTTTCTACCTACTCTAACAAATCTAATACGTTTAATAAGGTTGGTTTATGACTTATATTATATATATAAACTAACCAAAAAGGACCAAAAACTGGTAATTGATGTTGATTTCAATGCCCCCAAAGTGAAGGCTGACATGAGGGGTGCTTGGTACGTCTCAGGGCACCTCATAGACCTGCTTGATGGCATCATTGACAAACCTGACATGGACACTTTGGGCCGAATCATAACATTACCTCAGGGCCTCAAATGAGTCGGCAGAACAAAATAAAGAAAGAAAGACCATCTTGCAACCATTCATCCACAATCATTCAGATCATTCACATATATATATATAGTATATTATAGTATTATAGTATATCATCAGATATTGACATGGTATGACATGATGACAATGAATCATGGCAGGCAGGCGAGGAATAGCCAGCTGATTCGCTTTTCACCACCCATCGATTGAGAAACTTCGTGACCTATCCAGGTGCGACAGCTGGCTGGACGACATGGTAAGTTGTGGATTATATTACCTAGGAGCACAATAACCAACAACAATGATGGATTATATATGATTATATTATGATCAACAACACATGTTCTATATTGTTCTATGATTTCTATGGATGTATTAACAAGGAATCATAAACACAGTAAAATTCTAGCTCAAATGAGCTTTGGCAAAAGACGGAAAAAGGATGCCCGAGAAGTTCAAGCCTCGATATCTCCGTTCGCATCTATTACTTTCCATACCTCCATTGCCTGACAGCGCTGATGAGTCAAAAAGAGGCGGCTCTACCAAACAATGATGGATTTGAGCAAGCAATCGGCTTGGGAATGGGTCGAGAATCCCCGACATAGGATTTTACAATATTTTACATACAATTTCAATGTAGAGAACAGTATCCCAACATATCCCAACACTTGGATGACTAAAATCTTCTATGGCCAAATTGAATTTGAAAGCTGCAGAAAAATGGTCCATTCCTCCAACTATTCGCCATGGCCTCCATCCAGGGATGATCGCCATCAGTCTGCCTCAGCACAGTTTGTTCAGCACCATGGCAACTTCCCCCGGCTGGACGCATTTGGATGATTTTGGATGCCGGCTGTTCCATCATATGGACGAAATCCTCCGCCTTCAGCTTCTGCCCTGCACGCTTCACTGAAGTGACATCAGAAATTCATCAATAGTTTGATTATAGATTGATGGGGAATGTTACAGAAAACCGTGTGTTTTTCTTCACCTTCAAGTACAAGGGGGTGCCGATGCTCTTCCCCTTAAACCAATTCGGGGGAATCAGTTGTTCCTCCCGGCCTAGTGAATTTCGAATGATATACGCCCAGAGTTGAGGCTTCTTCTCGATGATGGAGATGATCATTCGCCTCAAAACGACGTCTGGGCAAACATTTGCCAAAGTTGGCTGAAATCAATACCCTCTGGTAATTTAACATAGCTATTGAAAATGGTGATTTATAGTGGATTTTCCCATTGAAAATTGTGATTTTCCATAGCTATGTTAGTTTACCAGAGGGTAATGGAAATGAATGGAAATCTCTGGACATCACTCCAAAAATTATGCCAAATCAATGGGATTTTGACCCTGAGCCCCGGTCTCGAAGGTTTTCTCTTGCCGAGCTGCACGAGAAGTCTCAGCAGCCGCAGTTTCATGTTCAATCTGTGGATGGACCAAACCCCTATAGCTATTTATTATATACACACAGTCACACAGTTATAGACAGTACAACTACGTTTATATATATATATATACATATGTATGTATGTATGTCTGTCTGTATGTATGTATGTATGTATGTCTGTCTGTCTGTATGTATGTATGTATGTTTGTTTGTTTGTTTGTTTGTTTGTTTGTTTGTTTGTATGATGCATGCATGCATGCATATATGCAATGTAATGCAATGTTATGTTATGTTATATTATGTTATGTTATGTTATGTTTGTAATGTAATGTAATGTAATGTAATGTGATGTGATGTGATGTCATGTGATGTAATGTAATGTAATGTAATGTAAGGTAATGTAAGGTATGTATGTATGTATGTATGTATGTATGTATGTATGTGTTTTTATCCCATATTTGGTGGCTATGAACATCCATAAATCCCAGCTATTCTATGCTATCCTATGCTATCCTGGTGTTCACCCATAGCCCCATAGCCATCAATGGAACTTGGGAGGGTCCGCTAAGCCGCTAAGCGTTGGACTTCCACACTGTCTCTCTGCTGTGACGTTGACATCTGATTCCAGTCGGTCGCATCACCTGTTTTTGGTCAGCAGGGCACCAAAGAAATGATGAAATTGGGCGCTATCCAGCGGCAGCACCTTGGGCAACGATTGCTGGTAATTCCTCCAGGGGAGCAGCAAAGTGCCTTGGGCGGCGAAGCCCCACGAAAACACTGAAGCGCTGGATCCACGAAGATCTGGTTCATAGTTGGTTCATAGTTGAGAAAAAGACTGGTGACTGGCAATGAATTGTAATGAACGTCTGAAAATTGCCTGGTCTTTCCCTGGAAGTGGCAAAATAATCTTCCTAAAAAACACTGGGAGATCGACTCAAAGACTTCATAGCGAGGAAAGTTGGCGGCAGAAAGCACGATCACGGCACCGAAGTTCCTCAGAGAAGTCCAACGAAATCAACAAATATATAGTTGGATGATGCTGGATGTTTTAGATGCCTTCCGTGCCACTGGGTGATCTGACCCTCCATCTCCACAATAGTTGCTAGCACTGAACACAGTTACACAACGATCATTGTGCTGCTTCTGAAAGCCACGCCTGGCCAAGGGACAGGTCCAACACCAAGTGCGGTTAAAGGTAAAAGAATGTGATCTGTTTGTCAATTTTATTAGGTATTAGTATGTATTACAGTCTGAAGAATGTAAATGTATAATGAGATGTAATAAATGATGTATATAATATTATATAATTATATATACTGATATAATATAATTTAATGATTATATCAACATATCTCAACATGTCTCCACCAGTGTTCTCCAAATTGGCGCCAGCATGGCCCATCTTCCGGAACCTGATGGCTTCGTACCATGAACCTGGCGGCGAAGCATCGTTTCGGATTGAGCTTCGTTTCTTCCAGCTATGGCCGCGGCAGTTCCGCAGGGCTCGCCTGAGCCGGTTTTGGCTGCAGAACTTTGTCGTGACGTCCGGGCCATACTTGATTCCCACGCCACGATCAGACCTGGCTAAAGCAAAATTGGCACATTGGCAAATGGCTGCAACGTCAATATTCCCTCTTGCTCAAAATTGTTCAACAAAGGTTTGGCTGTCGCATGCTGCCGCTCCATCTCGTTAAATCCTTCACAACACTTGAGCATACTTGAGCGCTCTTTTTGAAAGCGAAGGCGGCCGAAGCATCATCCGCACGCAGTCAAGCGGATGTTGAATCAGCACCCGCCATAACTATCCTCAGACTTCAATGAAATTCCAAAACATGCGGGGATCGCAAGCCCAACTGGAGACCCAAAAACATCCAAAAACAACAAGCGCAATATAGCGCAATGCCGCAACTGGTCACGTTGAGAAGGCGACTTTGCAGCACACGCTGCCAGCGTAAAGCCCTGTGCACCGGCCTGGGCCAGGCGAAGCCATCGGCTACGAACCCTCACAGAGATCTAAGGATCCTGACCGCGGGGCAAAAGGTCCCGTAGCCGCTGTCCTAAGGTTTGTTCCGGTCCCCCTAGATACATCTAGATACATGATGGAAAGGGAAACGGAAATTGAAACAGAAGGGACACGTTTTCCATGTGTTTTCCATGTGAATAAACAACTGGAGGTTCCAAGTGGAAAAACGTCTGAGAATGAAACGCAGGTCTTCCTTCCTGGTGAGTCTCCTGCAGTTCCTGATGTAGCTCATCAACTGCAGAATGTGTCTTCTGACAACACAACCTGGCAATTGAAAACCCCATGTCAAGAATTCAAGAATTCGTATTATTTTGATTTATTTTGATTCATGTCCAAATCCTCATGTGATCATCTGGAAATGTGTTTGATGACAAGAGCCATCACCTTGGCATCACAAAAATCTCAGCCACGTCCCAGCCTTCGGACAACTCGTCAGCCACAAACTTTGGTGTCTCCGGGCTGTAGACAACAGGTATTCCCCACCTGCAGGGTATTCAAAAACCAAGTTTCGCGGGCAGACGAAAAAGGGATGGATGACTAAGTTACTAAAATGATACTAAAATGACCAACATATACCAAAATGTCTGGTCCCTGGGGCCATGATTTTGACCCATACACCACTACACCATACTACATATAATGTACGTATATATAAATATATTCTTGCGACTTGGTTTTCTGATGCATCTTCTCATTGCTGGTGCGAGCCTCTTCTTCGATTTCTCTCCAGAAGGGAATCCGTATCTGGACCGAAGCCTTCCAATTTGAAGCCAACAATGGATATGGAATCGACTGAGGGATGATCCCTGAAATCAGCAACTGGGTACTGGTTTCCCCTTATACGTCCTGAAATACATACCATATATTTAGACATGCACGGAATGCACGATGTACCGGGATGATATATCCCAGCCCCACCAAAGTTCGAACAATCGCCAAGGAACGTGCTGCGTACACGACGTGTCAGTCCATCACCTTTGAGCGTGGAGACCCTCAAATGGTCATAGGGACATGGATACCCATAATATGGGCGTAGCCCAAAACTTCATGAGTCATCACATCATGTTTCACATCATGTTTCACAGTTTCCCAGTGCCACAAATAGGCCATAACATCATCTATAATCATCTTTTTTATCGCCCGTTGGACAGGGAGCACACAGACATACAGACAACCCCGTTGTGATCCTGGTTTCACTGCAGAGCTTCGCACCATGGACCCGCGTGATATCATCGGCGCAAAACATGGTGGGATCCGCCTCTCACGGCGAGCGACGGCGAACGACTCAGTCGCTGCTGAGTCCCCAGCCTTGCCGCCCAAACCACCTGAGACCACGATGGGAATCCTGCGCTCACGACCTCGCCCAGATATTTGGAGCCGTGACACGGTGACAGAAATTGAATGATATAGTGAGTTTCGATGACTTTAGTGTCTTCCTATTGAAGGCTACGCTTGGAGACCCCTTTCTTGAAAGTTCCAACATGAAGTTCCAACACATTGTCGCAGAAATCCAAGGCCGTTGGCAGCCAAAGGTGCAGACACGCATAGATCAGGCGGCACTTGTTTGCAACACCATCAATGGCATCTACCACGACCTCATGGGCATTTTCCAGTAGGTCTCAATCTGTCATCAACGGCCTCTGGTTCCATGCCATGCCAGTCCAGCTATAGGAGTTGTACATCAAACGGTCTTGAGTCCAAGATGTCGCTCTCGGTCTCTTGGACAAAGAAGTCTTGCCTCAGCTGAACTTCGAGGTCTCTCTATTCTCTTTCTCTCAATCTTCCTGGGATCCAAATGTGGGGTGTCCTTTGAATTCCTGAGTTCGCAGCACTGTCTCAACCCTGCAGTCCGGGTTGATAAGCCTCAGCCATGCACATCTGGCCCAAACATGCCCAAACACCCAAACTGTGGGTGTTGTGAGATGTACATCACAGATTTCCATCCTGCCTCACCCTCTCTGCCATCACATCCACCTTGGCCAACGTCTGGAGCCCAGGGCTGTTCGACGACAAAGACATCAACAAGTATCACCTTCATCACAATCATCTGAATTCATCACTATCTATCATCACTGTCATCACCTTCAATGTCTTCAATCAGCTAGCGCAGCGCCTTGGCACGTCCCACGGTATCTGCCAGAGTATGCCTGGCGAGACCAAGTCAGAGAGTAGGAACCGGAACCGCAACCGGAACCGCAACCGCGCAACGCTGACAGTTGGCGGTTGGTGTTGCTGATGCAAATCTCATCCAGATCAACCAAAGTGAGCCTTAGGGCCACTGATGAGCCAAGCCCAAGATGCACAAAATGGCGATACTCAGTAGTTTGGACAAACTGACCCATGCCAACCCCAGCCAAGAATCAATAGTTTATCAACATCTTCCACGACTGAAATATCAACATAAATGTACATAAACCATTTGTGTCTCCAATGATCATTAACAAACAGGAATTACATGGAATTACTAAACCATCCATCAACAATGAATCGATGATCAAGCAAAAGTAATATGCCAACCACAACCAACAATCAATGATTGATAGTCGCGAATGATCAACCAATTGAAGCAAACAAATATCATCAAATATCTATAATATCAAAATGTACGGAAAATAATTCAAGATGAAATTGAATGGAAATTAATACCCAAGTCCATCTTCCATAAATCTGGCTGAATTGTAAGAATTCACTACTCTGAAAATAGTTGAAATAAGACCATGTGGAGATCATTCCAGTGATGTCACGACGTGAGGTCATTAGAATTCGTGCAGATACTATATTCATGTTTGCCTATTCCAGGCACCCCTTGGAAATGGAGGAAATAATAAAATTGGGATTTAAATAGGAAAAATAGGATTGACAACAAAATAGAAAAACAATGGGTGGACAAAAACCCGTGATTTTGACGCTCTATGTTTCTATTTTTTTCCTATTTGTTTCCCTGTTGTTTCCTATTTTGTTGTGGTGGGGTCAATCCTATTTGTTTCCTATTTTTCATTATATTGAAAACTCCCAGGATGTGCCTGTAATTCAGACATAGTACTATTAATCCCTTCCCCCATTCATATTAAACACCCCCAAACGAAACCATGGTTTAGTAGGGAATGTCCACATTTTTTGGGACCATTAAAAAAGTAGGGTTGTTTAACTTAAAAGCATTTCGTAGGGGTGTTTAATATTAGACCATATCAGATATACTACATATATGATGATGTAGAATGTAGACCATAGGGAATGGAACCTTTGTTTTTTACACCCCTTTGAGTAGAGAAACCATTGGGGGATGACCCCGGGATGGAAGCCCCGCATAGCTCCGCTGCTGCCAGGTGACCCGCCAATGCCGCTGCGCGCCAAGCTCTCAACTGCCCAGGAGCCCACTCCACCGATGCCAAGGACAGCGGCATGGCTGTGCTTCAGGCGTTGCAAAGCAGCATCCTGGAGGCCAGAAAGTAGACAATATCTATGCAGTTTATACATATACAAACATATACATATTAAGAAGTATCATTAGTATTAGATATCTATATATGATATTAAATAAGATATCACCAGAGATCAGTAGACATCAGTAGATATCATTACAAATATTGTTACATATCATTTGGATATTGTCTATGCAAAAAAATATAGATATACATATACATATACATACATATATATAATGAATATTAAATGAATATGAAATGAATATCATTTCAATATTATTTGAATATTATCTGAATATTAGATGAATATTAGATGACTATTAAATGACTATTATGTGACTATTATAAGAATATTACTGACTATTATATGACTATTAAATGAATATTATATGAATATTATATGCTTATTGTATGAATATTCTATGAATATTAAATGAATATTAGATATATCATACATATACATTTACCAATATGCGCATCAGTACCACTACCGGACATACTCACATCCACCATTCAGAGGCTCTTCAAAGCACGAAGACCACGAGTTACATCCGAGGCCGTGACGCCGAAAAGCAAGCTCACCCCTCGGAAGCGCAGTCTTTGCAGCTCCTGATGGGAAAATGATGATGAACCAGCAGATTTTAACCAGGAGATCTTTTTTCCTCCATAGTTCTCAACAAATCAATGTGCTCGAGAAAACCATTCACCCCCACCTCCTGTTCAGCAGCATCGCCTCCCAAGACCGCCATATAGATTCGACAGGCTGATTTAGGGTCGATTTGGGGTCTCAAACCTTAAACATTTGAAGGAATCTTTTAAAAAAGTGGGGTGGTTCCCGGTATATATATGTATAATGTATTTATATTTGAGCCGTTGTCAAACTCATTGTCTTCGCTAAGTTCCCGGAAAAATGGTATCGCTTTTGGGGGGGCCTATCACTATCCATGGTTTTGCAAAAAGAGGACATGAACAGGAACGGAAAAGGAGAAGGAAAAGAAAAGGAAAAGAAAAGGAAACGGAAAAGGAAAGGAAAAGGCGAAGGCAAAGGCAAGGGAAAGGAAAAGGACAGGAAAAGGAAAAGGAGAGAAGGAACAGGAAAAGGATGGAAAAGGAAAAGGAAAGGAAAGGAAAAGAAAAGGGAAGAAAACAGGAAAAGGAAAGGAAAGGGTCTGTTTGTGGTTTGGGACTACTTTTTGAACAAATGGGTATCGCTAAGGTATCGCTAATTTCGCCCCTTGCATGTACGCAACTTTGTGCAAAACAACTTCAGATGTGGACATTATGCACGATATAGGTATCGCTCTGGGGGGGGGCTATCGCTACACAGAGTTTGGCGCACTTTCCAGACACAAGAGAACTCTCCTTTACAAAAACAGTACAGAGTTTTGACCCTACCTCATATTATATACATATATGTATATTATGTGTGCATTGTATAGTGATGAAATCAAATCATATCGAAGCAACATGTTCTAACCTTCATTTCCAGCGAGGTCGTGGTGAGGTCAGAATTCCCTCGCCTGGACCTTCCGCAGCCTTTGCAGCTCGGGCAGGGCGCCTGCCACGATGTGTCCGCGCCACGATGGGCAAAGCCGCTGCGGCAAGCGCTGCGGCTGCGGAACGGTACTGTTGAGACCGTTGAGACCGTTGAGACCGTTGAGACCGTTGAGACCGTTGAGGCCCGGCACCTGGCACTTTGCCCGAAGGCCCTAAGTCGTAGCACATCATGGGATACATATGTTAAATCATGGCAAATACGGATTCAAAATGCAAAAAAAACATGTCAAATAATGGTACAGAGGTATAATAATCTATCTATCTCTGTATATATATATATATATGTATATGTATATGATAATATATATCTATATATATATATATGATAAATATATATATATGATAATATATATATATGATAATATATATATATATATATGATAATATATATATATATATGATAATATATATATGATAATATATATATATATATATGAGTTGATAATATATATATATGTGATAAATATATATGTGATAATGTATATATATATATGTTAATATATATATATCTACATATATGATAATATACATCTATATATACAGAATATTGATATATGATACAAGTATATAATGTTAAATCAAGATCGATCACACGTGAGGCACTGCCTCGTTGCCAGCTGTAACCCGATGCTGGTCCTGCATGATCTGCATGGGCATTCCTGCAGGAGAAGGTCTCACCTCATCGCGGACAGGTGGGTATGGGTCTCATTATCTGATTTTGATACCCAATGCCGACAAGATCCTGGTATATTTATGGATATACAAATAACATATATGATATATATATATATAAATAATAAATAACATATAGGCATTTGGCAAGAGCTTTAGCTTTTGCCACAGCAATGCTGTCATGCTAATTGGTGCGGCATGCTCCAAGTTTCATGCCTTTTCTGCTTTCCTCCCCTCAATGCTTACTTTCATGGACCACATGTTGATTGGGCTGCGCCCTCACTTGCTGTTACTATGTTTAATTTTCAAAACACGTGTATTGAAGCAATTCCTCATTGAGGCCATGGATATTAATTAAGCAGCCAGAATGGCCAGAATCCCAAGAATCTCAAGAACTACCTGAAGTTTCTCCACCTCACCCTCCTCAAGCCACATCGACTACATCACCTACTACCACGACCCTCACTCCAGAAGAACTTGAACTTATGAGGCAACATCGAGCTACGACCAGAGAGTCTTCTCCTGCAAAGGAACCCAGAACAGACCAAGGATGGGAAGAGTTTCTCATTGCACTATCAGCTAAGGATGTAGAGCTGTCAGACTTGGACTTTGGACTCCAACAGGAACTTCGATCTTCACCTCAACCCAGAGCTGACTTCCTTGCCCACAACCTCCTCTCCAGAAGCACTTCACTTCGACCCTGACAAGGCAAACTCCGCAAGATTGACCTCACCAAGAAGCGACATTTCACTGACCTTCAACAGGTCGAAACTCCAACACTTGAGCATCCTTGAGCAGTACAACACTCACATTCAGATCAACACCATGGATACCAGATTGAAGACATTGGAATGCACGATTGGCAACAAAGCACTCCCACCTCGAGGGCTACCAGCTACAGGATTTACAATGAACAACCTCGACTGGAATATCCTTCTAAATGAAGAACAAGGACACAGAGTAGCACTTGGACTTTCCATAACTATTCAGCAGCTCTTCCATCAATACCAGATCGACACAGGTCTCACCACAGATGTACATCGATGCAAAAATCTCATTATACAAAGACCATGCCCCCTTTGTGACTACCACCTCCACATCAGCAAGAGCGAGAGGAACTCTTACCAGCAGATCCTAGGTTTTTCATTTGAGTTGACCAATATCCTCCAGTTCGACTACATAGTGGATGAGCTTACCAACTTCATCAACAACTTCTTGGCATGGACCCCTACACCAACAATGAGCTGGCGCACCTTGTAGCCTACTGGCAGTTTGCTCATATTTTTCAGCGTAGACCTAAGGATAAATCACAGCTTCAGATCCCCAATAGGGGCCAAAGGCAGTACCACTCCTTTACCGGACACAGTCCTCGCGGAACCGTTCACATCAGAATCTTAGATCCGAAACAGCCAGTAATCGTAGACTTCAAACTATTTTACTCCACCGACAAAATCGTCGTGGTTACAGTATCGTGAATTGTTTTCTCAACGCCCTCGATGGATGGGCCCCACCTTGCCTATTCCATCCGGTTATGCAAGTTAGCAGCGTTCCCAAAAGAGCCATTATCCTCTACTTTTTCTTACACAGTTCTTCTCGCCCCGAAATTGAAGTAGCGGACGTGTGGCTCAATCGGAGGTGCATAGCGCTTCGGAAAATCAAAATATTATAATATATATATATATAAATATATAATGTCTTTGACATATTTTGGTCATTTAAGATTCCTAAGCATCCAGTTTTGGGGAGTACAGTGCCCATGTCCCCATTTTCAAATGGTGGGTTCTGCTCGGTATCACACTCGCAGGCTTGTATCTAGGAGGGGTCAGCATGGCCAGATCCGACGCGACATGACGGGGCGAAGGCTTTAAAGGGTCGCAAAAATGCGGATTTCATCAGCAACCGATAGAATCCGATAGAAACAAAACGGGAATTGAACGGCAATGAAACTGTTCTTGATCACCTTCATTCCCTATCTCATGTGCTGACTATTTTCTGGGACTTGGCTACTTGGAATGTTTAATGCGTTTTCAGCCCAACTTTGCAATACATTGCAATACTTGTTGGATCTTGTTGGTACATGTGCTGAATTTGATCCAAATGTCGGAGCTGTGCCAACACTGGAAACGGCGAACAAATTGCAACTGCTTACAGATCTTACAGATCTTACATTGGCAAATGGATCAAACGGTCGGCTCCACTTGTACTTGCCCTCATACTCCGTGGGATCACTCCACAATAGGTCTGAAAACAGCTGCTCCTGGCCGACCCAGGAACCCAAGAAGGACGAAGTCCAGGTCGTCCAGGTGCCATCGCAGCACTGCAGGATCAACGAAAGAACTCAGCCGTCCAGCCTTCACGTTGGTGGACATTGGATGAGGTGCCGTGTATTCCTGCACGAATACGAAACAGCTCTCTGAGGTCACCCTGGACATCCCTGGATCAAGTTGCAGTTGTCGGAATGCCTCCCCTAGATTCCCCTACATCTCCCCTCCTGAAATGGCAATGTGTTGATGTAATCGACAGTCAAGTTTTTGACCTGATGACTGCCGGCATGCCAGGCCCACTGATACTAGCTGATGCTGAAGCAGAAGGCCCAACCATGCCCATCACCAAGCTTCCAACTCTCGTCAAACCTCCGTGCACGACAAAAATTTCCTGCAGCACGATCGGAGTTGGCGTCGGATGATCATAGCGCATAGGGCCACCGTCATCCATGGCCCAGAAATCAAACACACATTATCATGACAAGCCATATCTTGACCCTGTCTTGGCGCAGTTCATCCCGCCTTGTTAATCACCGAGGCCAATGAAAGCGACTTGAAAGCATTGATAAAGTGCCGATACCTTGCCCGGTTGGAAATGGACTGGGTTCCAGCAGTCTCCCCTGGGATCTTTTCAACACAGTTGTTTTAGAGGCTGAGTTTGCTGCACTGACAATCCGTACTTTTCCATGACCTGGCGCCATAGGGTGCTCACCCATCACTACAAACTATGGTCTGAAAAGCAGTGGGAAAAATGGAAAACAAGCAGTAAACTCAGTAAACAAGCCTCATCTTCAAAACCACCACCGTTGTCTGCGTGCAGCGCGTTCATATCCTCAAGAAAGAAGCGCTAGCCTCTGTTCTGTAAGGAGATGTAAGGAGACATGCATTCCTAGGCAGAAATTGGACAGTTGACACTCCAAATGTGTGTCAAAATGTACCAAAATAACAAAAATTGATCATGATTTCCCCATGAAAGAAAACTATGTTGGTGTATTCACCGATATTCCCACAAACCCTGACCAAGAAGTCCTCGTTCTCATGGTTCCCGCGATGAATGATGATCGACCTCATCCAGGATATCTCATCTGAGGGAATTGATAGGAGAACGCTCTATACTTGGCTGTTAAATCATGGTAAGTTAAATCCCTCTTTTCCTGGAGATCCCCCGCCACTCTGAGGCAGTGACTCATTGTCTGCAATAAAAAATGTAAAGAGGATAAGAAGGATCTCCACGCCCTGTCGATGTCGTTGGGATTCAGAAGTCAACTCCTTTCAACTGAAATTTGATTAAGAGTTAACAGGAAACAAGCATAGTCTTGTGGCTGTGGTCCATTCGCAAATCTGATTGTTTGGAAATGGATTTCTGTTCTTTTCATTTTTTTTCCAGCCATCCATTATCAGGTGGCTCACAGTTAAAATGCCTCTCTGATTCAATCAGGATGTCAATTGCCTGACTCCCGCGGTCAACCATGTCACCGTTGAACAAATACCTGCTCCAGGACAACTCGGTAACTGCCCTTCAACATGCGGCCGCCATCGAGCAACAGAACCTGCCTGTTTTGGGCACTGGGAGGTCCCAAATGATACAGGATGTGTAGTACCTCCGTCAGCAGTGCATCTTCAGTTCAAGATTTTCGGTGTGACACTTCTCTGGAAAAGCACAGTGATATACAGCATCTGGTTGCGCACATCAGCCAGCTGTCCGTGGGTATCGCCAACGATCACCAGCCTGCAAGGGCGAGTGATCCAACACTTTGAAAGTTAAAGTTTGTTGGATATCGGATATTTCTTGTTGATCCATAAATCTGCAAGACTTCACTAAAATATCACGATAAATTCTTTTCTGGACACTGCAATGTGTTGATTCGATCTACCAGCTGGCTCCAGTTTCCCTGCCTTCCTTCCGGTTGCGGAACTTCTGTTTCAATCACTGGCTTTGGATGTCTACTCTTGTAGGAGGCCACAAATTCGTCGAGGATCAGCTGGACATGCCTTCAGATCGATGCTCACCGTCATCTGCCCAATGGACTTAAATTCTAGCTCTCTTTTTTTGAAAATTGGGTGCCCATGGGTGCTCCTAATTCCAATGGATCATCATTCTTCCCATTGAAATACGTGAAATTGCAAGTTTGGTATAATTGTCAATTTTTGCATCATTACAGTTATATAGTTAATTGATTATGACTACTAGATTATATCCTTTGTTTGCCCAACTTGAGATCTTCAGAACCTTTCCCACTGAGATCGCTGCCTTGCATGTAGAGGCTTTCGAGAGCCGTTGTGAAGGAAGTGATCTGTCACATCGCAGAAAATGCACCGTGACCGTTTTCGAAGGTGTTCCGACTTGTAGAATCTGCTCAAATCTCCAAGGATATCAGGGATCATATGGATCATGTCTTGTTTGTTCACTATATTCACTATGTAGAATTTGGGTTCCGGACCCAGCAGGTCTTTCGCACCCTGCGGTGTCATTGGCCATTGTATCCTTGGATTTGCCAACTTGAAATGACAGGAATGCGCGAAACGCCAATCCAGGACCAGACCGGTGACCAGAATGATCTGCTGGAACTCCAAATTCATCACAGCCAGCCTGGTAGGCCGGCAGAAACCAGAACTCGAGCGAAAACATGGATAGGAGTCGCAACCATGCTGGTCGGAAGCAAGGAAGTACTGATAGGGTCTGATGCTGCTGCATACCTAGAACTGTTTCCTTCTAATCATCCTAATACTAAGTTAATTAAACTACTATCTCATCCTGACATTGGAAAATGATGGAAAATGCATCAAAATCATCAAATCTTTTTAGTTGGTCCACCACTAAAACCAGGCTACGCCAGACTACCCAGGTTACCGGGTCTCCACATGTCTCCACCACGCCTTTGTTGTCGTCTTCTTTCTTGTCCTTGACTTTCCCTTTGAACCTGACTTTTTCAAGTACTCGGTGACGTTGTGACCCATTTGAGCCTTGGTAACGTGACACCGGTACACCCGGCACACCGTCAGGGAGGTGACCCCAGGGACCGATCGATGATCCAAGCAGCTGATTCCACAAAGCTCGCTTCATCCTGCGTCTCCGTGTTCAACAATCGCTCAAAGGAGGCAGCGCCTTTGGCTCCCATACCTGCACCGAGAAAACATTTATGGCATGCGGCATTTATTCAACAATCATCTTGAAGTATGTTGAATCTAAAGTCTATAGTACCGACACCTTTGCGTTCGGGTGTTCAAATTTGCATAGGAGTTTGCACTTTGTGAGTTCACTATGTTCACTGCGTGTCAAATGAGTTCAAAAAAACCCAGTCCTTTCAGAGCTGTTCCATTGATGATCCATGAGAGAAACTCTCGCCAGTCCACGCCTTGGGAGCGAAAAGAGATTGGAGAAGGTTAGTCAAAGGTGTTTCAAGGGATGACCAAAAATCATTACCAATTGTAATTCCACAATAAACCAGTTGGATCATGTTAGATCCAGTTGGATCAGTTGGTGTAACTATGAGTCAGACATAGTAAACCATGTAGAACCCATGTGTTTACCCTGAGCCAAGAGGGGTCAACTAGCGAGTCACCTGGGACCCAAACTACCAGAGCCATCTGTGTCCGCCTCCTTGAAAAGTCGCTTGATCTCCTCGCCATCAGCGGATGCAGCATGGTAGGGAAAAATCATGAGAAATATGTAGACATTGCAGTGTCTGAAATGTGGTACACCCCCAAATGGTTATTTTAATCTATTTTAATAAGAACAAATATGATTGACCATGGAATTTTGAAGAATTTTATTTTCAGACAAACCCTTTGGGTAATATAAAATCCGTTCCCTGGATCAATTGCTACTGGCAAACATCGGCCAAAAATGGGAGATCCTCGTCAGCAACCCTTTCAAGTCTATAATTTGAAGTCTCTTGAATGAATTGAAATGAAACATTTGATGACATCCCCTGCATATTGGGTCTCGCTTAAACATCCTGATGGAACGACCCAGCAACAATCATTGCAGTCCTTGGAACTGAAACCACCGAGGCTGGACATCAGCCTTTTGAACTCGCCCTCCTGTCAGAACACCGAAGAAATCACCAAATGGATGCCATCATGTAAACTGAACTAAAAACCTTACCAGTGACATCCAAAAATAAACATTATAAACATTTATAAATCGCATTTATACGTGGTTTTGGGCTCCAGGAGGGGGCCCGGGGCGGACAAAATGGCATCTTAAGATCGTTTCAACATAGATGGCCCAAACATGGCCCCAACATCGCTGCCAAAAGGGCTCAACATGGCCCAACATAGGCCCAACATATGCCAACATAGGCCCAACATGGGCCAATGTAGGCCCAAGATGGGCCCAGCTCAACATGGGCCCGACTTGGCCCAACATAAGCCCAAGACGGGCCCAAGATGGCTCAACATGGGCCCGACTTGGTGCAACATAAGCCCAAGATGGGCGCAAGATGGCTCAACATGGGCCCGACTTGGCCAAACATGGGCACAACCTGTGCTCAACATAGGCCCAGACTGCGTGTCCTTGCCGGAGGCCTTCGGTGGTAACCGAAGGTTATAGGCGCTGCCCTCCCCGCCGCCGACCCACCCCCGGTTCATCATGGAAAGTCATTGTAATTTACGGTGTATTTTGCTTACGGCGTTAAAAAAACATCGGTTTTTACGGTGTTTCTGGCCCTTCGGCGGCAAGGAATTTCATCTTGGCGATGTTGAAAAACCTCGGTTTTTATGTGGTTTTGGACTCCAGGAGGGGGCCCGGGGCGGACAAAATGGCATCTTAAGATCGTTTCAACATAGATGGCCCAAGCATGGCCCCAACATCGCTGCCAAAAGGGCTCAACATGGCCCAACATAGGCCCAACATAGGCCAACATAGGCCCAACATAGGCCCAACGTAGGCCCAACCTGGGCCAATGTAGGCCCAAGATGGGCCCAGCTCAACATGGGCCCGACTTAGTCCCAACATGGGCACAACCTGCGCTCAATATTATAGGCCCAGACTCCTTCCATACAGGCAAGCACTGCGCATTATGCCTGCCTCAGTTCAACATAGCCCTCCCTGGGTTTGCGCGGAGAATCTCGGCCCAATCTTCCCACACCATACACCACAAGTCGTTGCTTGGCCGGCGCCCGGCTGTCAGGCGTAAGCCTTTAAATAATAATAACAAAATAGACATTGATATTCATTGATATACACTGTCGGAAGCTGAAGCGGATACGAAACAGTGCCTGGATCTTCCCATCACCGTTGGCATCAAACTTTGCGAAGCAGTCTCGGAGAGACTTCTCCTGGCGGATCATGAAAAAGCTGGTGGTTGAAACAATCTCATTCCAATTGGGGAATCGACCAATGATCATTGGATCATCATTCCAATGATGAACTGGAAAAAAAAGATCTGTGAATTGACCAATCACCATTGAATCCCGTGTTTGATGATGATTAAAACATGTTAAAACATGTTACCCATTTGTGTATTTTGTGTATCATCCACAGTACTTGTCCTGCTCCGACATTTCTTCTCCCATCTTTCCTCGCGATCAAACCGCCACGATGGACATTCAGCAGGCGGAAATTCACCCAGCGACGCTGAGCGCCAGACGTTGCGACGAAATGGAGCTATATCTCTGCTTCCATTGACAGCGGGCAACGTTAAAAAGAAACTGAACTTTGGGTTTGAGTGGCTTTGACTTAATGTTTCTGTGTGCCAAGTGCTGAGGTTTTGAAAAATGTGTCTTTTCATGATCTTAAATCTTAAATATGCCTGCGACGCAGTCAAGGTGGATTGCTTCCAAAGCCAACTCACCCTTTGGTTACAAACCTGTGACCTGGGGCAAAGGTGTTTGATGTGTTTAAAATCAATACTAGAAACATGACATTGCAGAAGAAGTACTATATCATCTATATCTGATGTAACTGAATATTCCTAGAAAACATGGAAGAGTTGGGAAGGAAGATACGAATGCATCGAATACAAACACAGTACACCCCGCTTCTCCTCGCCCGCGCACAGCGCGGTCTTTTCCCCAACTTGGCCAGCTCGAACCAACTTGCGCAGACCACCATCGCTGTTGGAGCGCAGTACATCAAACTGAGTTGAACCGCAAACATATGCATAGAATTTCTATAGACAGTTCTACAGATAGAACTCTTGATCCTACAGCATGATGAATTCTCAGAAGCAACACATCCAGAGTGTTCAGATGTCATCAGTGTCCTGCTCCGTTCGCAGCGGAATCGCAGCGCAATCGCAGCGGAATCGCTTCTCACCAGGACCTGGCTCAAGATGGCTCAAGTATCTCATCTCGATGGTGGGGTTCCCTTTTTCATGCTGATCCTAAGATATCTAAGAAACACAAAGAATGACCATCATGACCTGCATCATGACCTGCATCTGTGGGCTTGGGATGGATTGGGTCAGATTTTAACAAAAATTTATGGCCCATGCCCACGCTGTTGATGCTGGATACCAGGATTGTCAGGATTGTACTCCATCACCTCTTGGGGTTGATCACTATAATCTAAGTTTGACCCCCAAAGTACGGAAATACTTCAATCTATCAAATATAATCATAATATAATCATAATATAATATATATAATCATATAATATAATCCACCATGACTACGTATATCTACCTATCTTATTCTATCCTATCCCATCCTATCCCTTCCTATGTATGTATACTATATATATTATATATAAGGACCCTTGATGTACTGAAACAAGACACTCCAAAGAAAACCAAATCGCCTGCAGCTTCCAGCTTCCGCTGGTTTGAGCTCAGTGCTTCTGCAGCCTTGGAGGTTTCGTCGCAAGGCTGTTCCCAGAGCCGTAGATTTGTAAATGCCAACCGTGCGAACCAAGGCAGCTACTTCGGAACCCATTGAGAACCTTCACTCTCTTTTTCTCGCCTGTGCAATCGAATGCAATCCTATCACTGGAACCTACTGGAACCAGTAAAAATCGTCAGAGTTGCAATGAGCCATCTTCTGCAAGGCCGCCTGCTTCTGCGAGGTCTTTCTTGCTCCTGTCTCAATTTTTGTGGGATTTATGACAGTGTTCCATTGAGCTTTCAAGAACTGTTTCATGTTGGTTCTGCACTTTGCACAACTGCCTTCGGTGCATCTGCTTCTTTGGCACGCCACCTTCCCTCGGACCTGTACCCGGTGTTGACACCAGTAATTATCACGATCATGACGCATCAGGATACATAGATGATAGTATACGCTGCATGTGTGTGTGTATGTATGTATACATATATACAGTACATAATATTACATGGCAATATTTGATAATATGTGTATATTAATATAATATATTATACATTGGAAGGTGCAACAAAACCATACGGACTGCAGTAACTAATAGTCTACGCTGTTTGCTTGGCATCACTGGATAGTTTGGTCATACAATGACAACAGCAAACAACAGGCGGTCATTGCTAGAACCTAGTGATCCTAGTGACAGTGCCTTCGCTTGGAGCTTTTTTCTTCGGGCCTTTGATGAAACACGACGACAAACTGGCATCCAATGATGGTCGTTCGTCCCGCTTCAGTAATGTGCTCATCTGTCTTCTAGGTCTTGGACTGACTCCGCGCACATAACTCACATAACACATACATACACATACTGACTGATGAATAGATTCCATCCTTGATCTTTCGGTCCAATTCGAACTTGTTGTCCTATGCCCTGTGGATCCTGTGGATCCTGTGGATCCTGTGGATCCTGTGGATCCTGTGGATCCTGTGGATCCTGTGGCCCCGGCTCTTCCCACCACTGCTCTTCCTTTTGTTTTGCTTTCGACCTGCACAAGGAGCCGCCACAAATCCAAAGGGAAACATCCACAAGACTGCTGCTGTCAAGATGTATCAAGCACGTTTTGCCTTTTGGATTTGGAGTGTCCCTCTCGCCCTTCTCGGGGTTCTTCTTCCCAGTAGTCCTGGTATCGACTAACTGCCACAAGATTGATAAAAAGTGTGAAATACCAAGGACGATCATAACATATCAGTGGTGCAACGGACCTCGGCACGCCAATGACATGCACCATACTCCTCTTCTTCCTGTCCCTGTCGCGGAATCAGAATTCAGTTGCCAAATGCCTCAGTGATCCAGTGATCCAGTGATCTTTCCATGGCCTTCTTCTTCTTCTTTTTCTTCTTCTTGGGTTCCTGGAACAGTTGCGACAGCTTCAAAGTGAAAGTGACAAATTGAACACCAACTACTGTTCCTGCGCAGAACAATAATGCCTACTGTGCACTGTGGCACTGTGCATGCTGAAATCTATTGAAATTCACGACATTCCACGGCATTCCACGACCTCCTCAGCTTCTTCATACCAACCTTCATCCCACTCCTTGGCTGCAACAAAAAATCTACATCGGCGCACATGAGAAGCACAGGAAATGAACCTGACAGGGTCCGGCATGATGGCTGCAGTCTGCAGTATCGGCACTTTAATTTGAAACCTGGTGTGCTCTTTTGTGTTTCGCCATGGGTACCATCACCGTCTCTTCTCTTGCTTCGGAGCTCAAAGACCTCCTATGTTTGACCTATTTGCTGGAGACCCAAAAATCACAGTGTCACTTTGGCAGGTTGCCAAGCGTTTCAAAGGAAAAGACGACTGTTGACTGGTCCAGTGCATGCCAAGAATCTCCACCTTCCGCATACCAGCTACTGCAAGGCAGCTGAAAAATCACTTCGGAACGGCGGAGCAAAGTGCCAGTGTCCAGAAATCCGCAGCCAATTATAATCCTATAATGTCCTATATATGTATGAGTCCACGTCGATGGATCATGATCCAAATCTCAAAACATCTTCAAATCAATTTCCTGAGAGTTCAGAAGCTAACATGGACTCCCCATTTGTTGGAGGAAATTCATGGAAATTCCAAAGGGATCTTCGGCCCTCTCCTTGACTGCCACTCGTCATAGCCGCCTTTCTTTTTCTTTTTCTTCTTCGTTGGTTCCTCGAATGTCCATGTAGGAATGTAGGCCAATGGAAACTGACAAGTCACTCGCTTTGGCCGAGGAGAAAAGCAGAAAACCATCCAGTTTTCACCATCCAATCCATAAAAACCATTCAGAATGCCTGCTGGCAACAATGAAAGGATGATAAAAATTGGTTTGACTGCTGTTCTCTGCTCCTCTTCATACCATTCTTCCTCGTACTCCTGAATTCACAGCCCAAGTCATTCAGTGGAAGCTGAAAACCACTGCAATCCACCTGAACTTTCCTTAGGAGCTCCTCTTCATGTTTTTTTGACTTTTTCTTCTTCTTGTATTCCTCGTGTAAATAGATGTTGCAACATGTTGCAACACATTGGCTGAATTCCGCACCTGTGAACTGTGCTCTGGGGCAATGTGTCGCGCCTTTGCTTCCCATGTCTCCCAGCAGTAGGTGCAATAGCAAACGCCTCTCCAGCGTCCGAGAGTAGGCTCCCCGGTTGCTATAGATTGGGGCATTCCCCATTTTGCATCATTTTGCGACGAACTCATGCAAATGACATATCAGATCATCTGGTTGGATGTCCCGTTATATCAAGCCATAGTAGCAAGCCCTGTTGTGGTTGCTTCACTCAGGATCCCTCGCCGTCCTCGTTGGTCTGGATCTTCCTCTAAGTGCTTTGAGGTACCACACCTGGCAAAATCAGCTGACTGAGACAACCTACAGTCAAAGTCCTGATGCCTTGGCAAAAAATGGATGTTGATCCCTGAAAGTCATTACCCCAAAAAAATGGAAAGTGATAGGTTTATATAGGTTTCATTCAATGCGTTCATCCGTTTTAATCTGTTTTATCCCCTAGAAATATATGGAAAATCCATGAACATCCGATGGTTTTGACCCTTCCTCGGCCCCCCCACTCTGCGCAACGCCATTTGGGCTTCTCTTCGATCCGACCAAGGCGGTCATCTGAGGATGATCGATCGTTTTGGACGGTTCAACTGATTTGTTGTTTTTTCATGGATTTTGACGTTGTTGATGGATATTGATGAATTGTTGACAGATTTAAATGGTTTTTGATGATTTGTTGATATGGATGGATATTGATGAATCGTTGATGGATGTCGATGGTTTTTCATTTATAGTCGTACAGTATTTTATAGTGATGGATTTTGAAGGAGTTTGATGGATTTGGGATTTAGCTATCTCTGAGCACTCCACGCCATCTCTTGCGTTCTCTCTCACCTTGGATATCTTGGATCAGTCGGGGATGGATCAAAATTGGCATCATCCATGGATTATTGGTATGGATCATTGGATCATTAATGGATCATCATTTGCCAATGATGGATTTGGCATCCCATACCAATGGATTGAAATCCTGGATTATTGGGATTTGTGATAGACACGACCATTGCTGGTATGGGAACAGATTTGGTCGTGATCATGTAAATCGTGGGAAAAATCATGGTAATCGGGTCCATTTTGACGCAAATGTCCCACAAATGTACCGCCGAGCGTCGTTTCTCCTGGCGAGCTCTTCGTTCAGCTGCCCTGTGAGAGCTTGGTGTAGCGTGCCATGGCTTAGAATCCCATCCCCCATAAATATTGTTGACACTTCCAAAATTTATGGTCCCAAATATCTGTACATCATTGTAAACTATGTAAAAAAATGTTTCTGGGGGCGGGTCTTCAATATTCGGGGGCAATGGGATTATCCCATTTTGAAAAAGACACAACACGACTTTGCCTGGTCTTCATGTAGTTCAGGAGTGGAGTGTCCTTCGCCGTGGCTGGCTGGAGCGCAGCGACGGGGTCCGGAGGAGCCTCCCAGCTGTCATGCAGGAAAATGGTAGCACTGTAGGCATGTTTCATACCTGTGAAGATCTATTACATTACAGTATATACATACTAAAATGATCTAAGATGTACAGTATGACAATGTTTACATGTGTGTAGATGATTGTATATGTACTTACATATACTAGCCAGGCCAGTATGTAAGTAGGTATTCCAACTTAACTTGAGCAGCCCAACTCAAACGTGTGCCTCAAACGTCTTTGGAGCCGACAGGCTCTCTACAAACCTAGGATGGTGATTGCATCGGATCGCGTGGTCTTTGCATGAGTGCATGGGAACACAAAGCAACAC
>Ga0126342_10002775_pt1:2500-27951 | contig 27951 bp, 31 predicted proteins | sample Cyp1metagenome_FD_92528 | JGI IMG/M metagenome (GOLD analysis project Ga0126342, IMG submission 92528) | Coral microbial communities from Lord Howe Island, Old Settlement Bay, Australia - Cyphastrea 1 metagenome | ecosystem: Host-associated > Invertebrates > Cnidaria > Coral ... | reverse complement strand
GGGAGCGATAGTCTTGTTGTCCCTGTCGAGGCTCTTTCTCATTTGTGCAAGTGTCTGATTCTCTTGTGCAAGCTTCTGCTTCTCTTTGCTAAGCATGTCCGTTTCTTCGCGAAGCCTCTCACTTCCTTTCTGCTGGGGAGCGATAGTCTTGTTGTCCCTGTCGAGGCTCTTTGTCCTTTGTGCAAGTGTCTGATTCTCTTGTGCAAGCTTCTGCTTCTCTTTGCTAAGCATGTCCTTTTCTTCGCGGAGCCTCGCACGCTCGTCCTCATTTTCTTTCTGCTGGGAAGCAATAGCATTGTTCTTTTTGTCAAGGGTACGTTGCCTCTCTGCAAGTGTCTGGTTCTTTTTCGCAAGTGCCTGCTTCTCTTTGCTAAGCATGTCCGTTTCTTTGCGGAGCTTCTCACTTTTGTCATCATTTGCTTTCCGCTGGAAAGCAGTAGCTTTGTTCTCTCTGTCGAGGATACGTTGCCTCTCTGCAAGTGTCTGGTTCTTTTTCGCAAGTGCCTGATTCGCTTGCCTAAGCATTTCGTTTTCTTTGCGGAGCCTCTCACTTTTGTCATCATTTGCTTTCCGCTGTCCAAAAATAACTTTCTTCTCTCTGTCAAGGCTCCTTCTCTTCTCAGCAAGTGTCTGATAAATATGATAAATGTGAAAGGGCATGTAGCAAATGAGCGCGCAGACGAGAACCATCAGCATCCGCGTCACGATGCCACCAAGACAACGAGAATCACAAGAGCAGCTTTGCCGTCCAGTGCGAACAATTGCAGGTTGATGCGGTGCATCTGAAATCAGGCTTTTGACACATGCCTGGTTTAATGAAAGGTTGGGGTCAAACTCCCACTCTTCCACCTCTACGGGGCCTGAAAGAAAATTGCCAAAAATCTTAGCCTTGTTGAGTTCTTTGCAGATCCCTCTAGCTGATTGCGTGGTAGGACAAACAATGAACCGTATCCTTCCACTCAGCCGTCTTTGTAAAGTGGTACAAAGCTCCACGTTCCTCGGGCTGTGCTCCGGATCAAACCACAAGTAGCTGGATTGGCTGGTGGCCAGTAAGAGCACAGACGCACGTGCATTTTCATTTTCATTGATTGCCTCATCCAGTTTTCGCATGTCCAAACATTCATGTTCTGAAAAGTGAAAAAGCTCCACCTGTGTATCGGCTGGCTCGGTCAGAAGGAACTTTTTCGACTCCTTGTATTGTACCAATGCACTTCTGTGCCTCAGTGATTGCGCAAAGAAGACAGAACAGCTTTGCCGTGCAATAGCCTATAGCCTTTTTATATCCACCGACCCAACGGCCTTTTGTGCCATGCAAAACAAAGCTCACCCGCCAGAACAAGTTTTCAACATTGCCAGAAAGGTACAAAAATTCTAGCATCAGCCAACCCTCTTCTATGCCAAGGCACGTTGAGAAAATAATGACGCGCTTCTTTTGCCCCCGTTCCATGGGGGTAGCTTCGTGGAATCGTGTCAGCGCGCTGCTGATCCGAAAAGAAAATTGCTGCGGGGTTCAAGTGGTTACAAATGCTCACGCCAGGCACCTGAAGTATCCAAATGTATCCAAGCCCGTAAATGGCATCCATGTTGTGCTATGACCACAATATACCACAACGATGTAACATGTAACATATCTGTGTATTATATATTAATAATTATATATAATTATATAATTATTGTATTTGTGTAGCTGGCTGGCTTGTGTGTGTGTTTGTTTTGAATGCAGGCAGTGGCCCCACGGGCACATCTGTTTCTAGCATTGTCCACGTCAGTTTGGCGGTTTCAAAGGCTGGTGTTCAGTAAGTACTGTAAAGGCATGTGAGCGCAAATCGGTGCGCACAACAACTGGGCATGCTCTGCCACGATTGCATGCAAACTCCCCAAGTTTTATTTGACCTATCTGTCGTCACCTTTGCTGCCATCTGTTTTCCTTTTCGGTCCCAGGATCGTCCAAGGATCACTTAGGACGACTTTTTGGATCACTTAGGCCGAGAATCTTGGATGTGGATTCAAACCTTGAGGGTTTATATTTAGGGGGGACTGGGAACTGGGGACAGTGGGGACAACTAGAAGTACAGGAGATGACGTAACTCATATGGGAGACCAGGGACAGTGGGGACAGTGAGTGAGCATAGAATGCATTTGTAAGTATATATATATATGACTTAATCAGAATGCCCCGATGATCATCTTTAATCCACTTGTGCAAGTCTGTCGAAATCATGTTCGAATATATCGATATATCTTTCTGTTGCAAACTTATAATCATGTCTCTGTGACGTAGGCCTAAGCGAGCCAAAACGTAGGCCTAAGCGAGGTACTGACCTTCATTTGCTGCCTTTTTCCCGGCCTAGCATTGCTGACGTCCCATTTTGTCTAGCGATTCGGAGTATTCGACCGAGGTTGGAAAATCTTTCAGGTTTGGTTTGAGATATTTTGAGATCACAAAACACGCGCAACCTGACAGGGGCCAAGGCCAAGTGCCCAGTCTGAGTCTTTCTATTCAAAATCGCTGCTTGAACCGGCCACAGGGATCCTCACAGCCTAGATTCCATTTCGGTAGTAAAAAGTTGCTTAAACCTTCTCAGTTGCCGAAGGAGGAAACATCTTAAGCCGGCTATATTATGCGTCCAAAGGTTCTAGAGCGAGCTTTGGTGTTTCGCAGCATCTACTGCGTGACCTCCTAAAGTTGACAAAACGCACCGTGTCCAGCACCAAGCAACCAAGCAATAGTAGCTGTCAATTCCTGCAGCCAACACATCCTACCTCAACCCATACAGGCCGTACAGGTCATTGGCGAGACTAGCAATGAGCCCAATCCCTCGCCTACGGGGCTGGGGGAGAGTCATCGTCCAGGAGGTGCCTTAGTCGTCAAAACCTCACCTAATAACATGGGCAGCTGGAGATCACGACTCTGAATCAAAGTCACCCACGACTAGGTTCCTACACAGTCAGCCTCACTTCTGGAAACAGCCAGCCAATGCTTGAAGCATCTTGAAGCTATCCTCATATTATGATCCTGTTGGAAATGTTGCCAACCTCCTTCACTTCTGCAAAACATCGAAAATTCTGCTGCTGACACATCAAGACCAACAAATACACAAATACTCCTAGGACCACCATCTGGACAACAGACAAGCTCGGACAAGCCATGTTGATCCACAATGATCCACAGCTGTTGGGCTCCCAACGGACTAACTCCATGGATCTCTGGCAACTGGCAACTGTTCCAGCCCAACTGCAGCGAGCCAAAAATCTGAAACAATTGGAATCATCAACTCTGAATGAAGCATATGATCCATGACACGCTCGGTAGCGGCATTCCCTTCTCTTTTTTTTGCTCAACGATGTTGCGTTCAGAGCGATGGTACTGAGCCTAGCCCTAGATTTCCGCAAGACACTTCTTTCCTGCATCCTATGAAATAATCAAGCGCAGTTCTGTTCATGGTGTTCCTAATTCCTGGGAGTTGAAACTGCTGAACGGATAAAGAACAAGGTCAACCAGCTGTTGAATCGTCCAGGAAGTCCAGGGTTGCCAGAATGACAAAATTCGGGCAGCCAGCTGCTGGGACTTGTGCCTAGCAGCCATGGAAGAAACAGCGGCCCCATCTTAAATGCTATCGCTCACCTCACAAGACGCGCAGGAGCCCCTCGAAACAAACGAAACATGTTGCTGATGATGTCTCTTGTTTCGCAGCTTTAGTGACCAGCTGCGCCAGCAAATCAAACGTCTCTTCGTTGACGGCTGCGCTGGCCAGGCTGCCTCGCTTGTAGTTGGTGATCGCATAGACGTGATCTGTCAAGGCGAATTTCTTGATTCCAGCCACAGCCTTTTGCAAAGCACTCATTGGATCTTCTTTCTGGACATCCTTCAAGAACTCATCCCGGTGCGTAGCAGCCACCACATAGGGGAACTCGACGGTCTTCCACGATGCATTCTTGAAAACGTCTGCCGTCTTGCGTAAGTACTTTTGCATCTCATCCTGTTGATCCCGCCAGTGAAGAAGTGACACGACCACAATGGCCGCATGCGGAGGCTTTCCAGAGAAGCCCCAAGTGTCTTGTTCCAAATTGTCTGTCAAATTCTGCCGCCGTGTGCCCTCTGGGGTGTGAATTGACAGAAGCGTGTGCAGCCTCTTCATGGTCTCCTCATCCATTGCGGAAAAAGCCGGGGTGTCGATGAATGTGATTTCGTTGGAGCCAACTGGAAGTTTGAGACTCTTTGTTCCCATTGTCCTCTCATCAGTACCGGCTGGGGCTTGGTCCAACTGATCAAAACGTTTCAAGTCACTGTGGAAGCAGCGATCAAGGTGATTGCCTAAGGATGATTTGCCATGATGCTGGCCTCCGATAAGAAGGATCTTGAGTTTTCGTTTGGCTTGCAAAAAGGGTGCAACTTGATTCCTCTCAAAGTTGATGCTTCGTTGATAAAGGTCCTTGCTGGTCGCCCCCTCGGTTTGTTCATCATCCCAAGCAAGCTGAATTTCCGCGGGATCACTGAGCACACCATCTTGAGACTTGGCCTTCAGCGTCAGGGTCATAACCCAAGGCTGCGTTTTGGGAACAGTGGCCGGAAACGGCACAAGTTTCGCACAGCCATTCTCTTCACGGTTCACTTCATGGACAAAGGAATGATCGGGTTTGCCCCAACCAAAGGTTCCCATTTGGTAGAAGCGCTGGTCCAGCACAAACATGACAATTTCACCATCTGCTTCCCAGCGAACTTCTAGGCTCTTGTCTGCCCTGACAGTTACCTTGAGACCGGTGGGTTTTGCCGGCTGGGCTGGCTTAGACAGCACGGCCATGTTGCGAACAATTGCGCGCAGGTGTAGAGGAAGCCAAGCCAAAAAAAGCTACAGCACATGATGCTGATTCAGTTGCACCACTTGTCGACACCAGATGTCAGATTTCAAATATGTTAAAAACCTGTTCCTTTGCAAACGCTCCTCACTCAACCTAGGCAGTGTGGGCAAAAACCGTTGATGTCCCGATCAGGCCTTTGGCATCGATGATCATCTGCAAAGTCTGCCTTGCGAAAGCCAAACAATTCGGATGTTTCACAGAGCTGCACAATGAATTTGGATTTCTGCATGCATCGGATACATGACAGGATATGACAGGGTACAGTTCGTCATAGCCTGCATGATCCTGTATTGAAAATGCACACGAAAATGCAGCACACCATACGCATGTGCACATACAATCACATACAGTAGATGTTCGTTTCCAATGAAAATCCGGGCGCCAAAACCAGTGTGTGCTGACAGGGCAGTCCATTTTTGGAGGGCTGCAAGCTGCAAACGCCAAGCCCACTCTTTGAGACTGAATGTTTTCAGGCGGCGCTCTACAGGCCGGTCTTTTGTTCCGGCTATTCCAGGCCATGAATGGCAAGTCCTGGCCTCAGAACGCATGAAGTCGACGCACACAAAGGCCAGGAATGCGTTCACATATTATAATTAGCCGCCGTAATTATGAAATCATAAGAATTTCATACGAGTACATCAGGATCCAAATGTTGTTGCAGCGTGACTTCCGCTGTCGAGGCCCAGTTTGAATACTAAGCATGAGGAGAGCGAAAAATCGAATTCAACCGCAAAATCTGCGGAACAAAAATGGCCATTCGTCTGGAAAGGCAGCCACTTTGTGGCTACCCAACTTCTTGGATGCCCCGCCCAACTGTCTCGAAATGCCAATTCATAACCTCAGAAACTTGTCCGTTCATGGAGTCTTGAGTAAACATCCAGCCCATCCTCCGCACAACACAGGCACTGCACGGGTCACAGGATGTCACAAAATGTCACAAATGACAAATGGATATAAATGGTCAGTTGCCCTAAACCACGTGTCTGTATCAAAGGACTAAAAGAGGCCAAGCCTTTCAGCAAATAATTTTGGTACCGAGTGATATTTGCCCCTACCCTTGGCCTCGACCACTCCTGACGAATATCAGCAGCTCGCTCATCAAAAGCTGGAAGTGATTCAAGTGAACCAATCTCGCCTGATGATACAAACATCAAGGAGAGCAAACTTGCATTGTGAATCATGTCAACCCCGGACGAATAAACCATGTCATAATCTGATACTTATTGGCACCCTCCCAATTAAACAGCCTAGAGATTTATTAATCCAGGGTTGACATTACATGAGACCTCTGAGGTGTCATCCGGAAGCCTAATACGGTGCCATGCTACACTGACCTTCAGTTGTAGTATATAGGTTATATGAGTCTATAGAGGGTATCCTTCCAAACCGCACGTCAGCACCTGTCAACTAATTTATATGAGGCATGAAACTTCAAAGGAAACGATTTCTAGGGCTTACAGTAGGTTCTCATTGGAATTGAGGAGTTTCGGCACGGACAAAAGGATCAAAAAGGGATCAAAAAGGATCAAAGAGGTCTGAGCTAAGTTGCCACCCAATCCTGCTCGCGCGCAGCGAGCGAGTTCAGTCAACTCAAGCAAGCTCCCCCGAAATTGCACCTGATCACAACAGGTACCTCTATCCATGGGCCATCTTGATGTCTCTTGGCACACTCAACGGCGTATATTGATCAGCAGGGGAAAGTGCAATTCTGCCTTCCTTGTTTCGGTGGCACAACTCCCTTAGGGTGAATCTTTCAGACAGGTGCAAAGCCTTCCTTCAGCATCCCCCTTCGTGTCCAATGGGAGTGGCATCGGTTCGAGTATGTACTGGAGAAGGCTGTCGAAATGGCAGAATTAACCAGCCCAACACCATCTTGGAAGGCCTTTGTCATCCTTTGTCAATCAGCGCCATCACCAAATCTACTCCAAGTCCAAAACGAAGACCGCCAAAGGGAAAGAATGAGTCGCAGTGATGATCCTCCCGGATAAATTCTTCGTCGAGAGCTGCAAGAAGATCAAGAAGGGCTAAGCAACTGTGAAGGATCGTTTTTCTGAAAGGCCTGGCATAGACCTGGTGCGAGAGGCTTCGGATGGCCAAGTTCCAGGCAAGGAAAACACTCTCGCAAAAGACGTGGCCTCTCTGTTTCCAAATCTGGTAGGTGGAAGTGATGAGGAGTTCCGGGTCCAGCAATTGATGAAGATCTTGGTAGTACATGACCAAGTCGTCCATGTTGTCGCCACAGGGCACTTTGTCGGGAGTGAATGTCATCACATCGGCAACCACATACTGAACTGATCCTATGGTCACATGGTCTTGGCAGCTGCAGGAGGCATTTCTTTGATATTTGTATGACATAGGATTGACATGGGACCTGCTAGCCCCAAAACGTACCAGCAATCTCCGCAGTCAAAGCTTTATACATTTTATATCATGTTATATCTAGAATTTTCTAAGCGCTCCTGTTCTCACACTCCCAGTGTGCAACACACAAACACACGTTTTGCACATGGACATACATGGACCGAAAACAAGGGGTACAGTGGGTCATTCTAGACATGCGAATACGTTTGACATGTTGGGATATTGAATCGCAATATCAGCAATGCTTGTGGGTCATGAGTCATGAACAATTCTGTGGTTTTGATGTTTTGGTTGCGCATCTGTTTCCACATTCCACAAACCGCAAGCCTCGCTCCATCTCCCAATCGACGTGGTCCCCATCATCGACTCAGCTGGATCCAACCAGATAAGGCAGCTGTGGCACTTGGAGAGCTAAATAATTGCTGCGGGCATCACTACATGCGTCACCACGGCAAATGCGCCAAGGGAAATCATATTCAAGAATTCAAGAACATCAATATGTTGAACAACATGAATACGTTGCTCAATCTGGCTCATTCTGCCCCAAATACACCCTTTGGATACGTGGATCTCAAAAGAACCACATCATCTAGATAAATTTTTGGGATCGAAAGAACCTCCGGAATTCTTGATACAAAACCCAGCTACTGAGGTCATTTCTGGCAAGGTATTGCTTCAAGTCTTTGTTCGTCACCAGCTTGGCCTCTTGGTAGGTGCGACTGAACTCCAACAACTCGCCGTTCAAGCGACGAAGTTTGCCACGGATCCAGTGGAAGCCATGGATCCATTGGATCCATGTGGGCCGAGGTCTGAGGCATTCTGAGGCACCTTGGGCACCTTGGGCACCTTGGGCACCTTGGGGCTGTTGGGCCAAATGGCTAATAGCGGCTAATGCTGATGCTGCAAGTATCTGGTGGAATGCACAATGGAAGGGTTCCACAAGACTCGGCATCACATTGTCAGTGATTCAAACTCCCACCTGGCTCTTATATTTGTGTGTTTTCAGCCTCCAGAAAAAGCAAGTCCAGGGAGCAAATTACGAAGTACAAGAAATGTTCATCATTGTTGACGTCGTCCCACTTTCAGCTTGGCGGTTGACTTCACTCAGGTTTTCACGCTGCAGCTCCATCTTAAACAGGCATTGTTGTCCTTGTGGAACCGTCCAACACCTGCCAAGGCATTGACTGCTGCATCACATCGCCGGGTCTCTGTGCAATCACTTTGTGGCCTGTTGGGTATTATGGGCTCATTCAAGCACCCGTTTGGATTGTTTGGTTTGGGGCGCAATGAGATGCCCATGTTGGAAAGGCACTGCCAGCACAGCACTTTTTTCTCCTTTCTCGGAAGAGGGCTCTGCATGGCTCATGGCTCTGCCCTTGCATGTCCTAATCCACTGCTCCAATGTTCATGTTCGCCGCAAATCTTCTCAGGGATTTGGAGGAGGGTTGAACCTCGGAATTGGTTTTCGGAAAATCGCACTATGGCAAGTCAATGATCCCGAATGGGTCCAGGGTCAAAACTAAGTGAGCAAACAGTAGACACGTGCTGCTGTCTCTGCAACCGCTGGAAATGCAATGAGTCATGGCCAGCCTATCCAGCAAGAAACCATCAACATTCTTATCATTCTTGTATGAAACTTGAAAGATCTACTGCCAAAGGGTGACATATATAACTTATATAGCATTAAATTTAACATCATATTATATTATATTATACATATAGATATACATGCGTATACCATATACCTTCATTTTATATCGGTGCAGCCAAAGAGCTCCTCCACGCCGTGCCTGATGGGCGGGATCTGCGGTGGAGCTCCGCCCATAGTAATCTGCAGTGAAACCTTTATTAGCCTTTTATGGATAGTTATGGATAGCTCGACTAGTTTCATGGTTCTACTGTTCTACTGTTCTTCAGAGTCTAGACTATTTTGACAAATGAGATAATGAATCTACTGAGGTCAACGCTAGAACTTTTGGCAGGGCCAAGGACTCAGAATGCTGGCTGCCAAGGTACCATTCGCCCATTGAGAACTTCACACCACTGTGGATCAAACGCCTTGCCAAAGCCTCGCCGCAGGCCACGGCAGGTGTGAGCACACCACCGGGGAAAGGCAGATTCGGCTGGTCGAAAACCAGGGTCATCGCCTTGGATGCCATGGAACAACCCATGGGTCATGCATGGCTTGGGGAATGGGTGGTGGAAAAATGAAAATAATGAAAAAGAAAGGAGCCTGGAGAGGGAAAAATAGATTAAAGTAATCAAGGTTTGTCAGAACATCTTCTATTTCCTGAACCTTTTCTTTGGGGCATGTTCTGGACTTCTGGACTGCAAAACGTCTATCTTGCGCGATTGCTGCTTCATGACACACCTGATTCAGCTGATCAGCTGCCAAATTCCTGTGCAGTGTAGCGGCTGTTTCCACTGCAATGCGTGCAGTCTCGAAGTAGCCATCTCTTCCGATGAAATCGCACTTGATCTCATGGCCCTTTTCCTTGGCAGATGGCTTCAGATGGCTTCAGCGATGGAAACCGAAGCTGCCAGTGCTGCCAGTGCTGCCAGTGCTGCCAGTGCTGCCAGTGCTGCCAGTGCTACCGAGTTGCAGTCTGCGACCAGAGGAACCAGGCCGACCAGGCATCATCCAGCTCTTCAAGCGGGGGACCGTCGCCTGCCTTGTAGTACACACCCTTGGCCTGGCAAGTGATGTGGAATCATAGAATCGTACGGAATCTATATGGAATCCATATGAATCTATATATATTAGATATTCTAACTGCAGCAGGCACTATTTTTCTGCGCAAATTTAGATTTCCACACGAAGGCCTCTGGGATCATTCCCTGCATATCCCAGCATAAAGACGTATCACATGTATCTTTAAAATATCTACAAATAGATACACATAGATACACATAGAACATATGTTGCCCATATGTTATCCCAACACCTTGTTCCATGCTGTGCCGTGTCTCGTTTCAACCGTTTCATGTTGTCCCGGTGCGGTGTCCCAACGGCGGCTCCGCACCTCCAGTGCTTTCCTCTCAGCCTCGACGCTGCCACCGCCTCCACCTCCACCAGCACCGGCACCAATGCCTCCACCGGCTCCTCCACCTCCACCCTTCTGCTGCAGAAGCATCTCCTCATGTGATAGTCAATGATAGTCAACAACATGTCATTATCGTAATATCTCGGAAATTCTTGGAATATATGGTAATTATGTATAAATACAGTATTCTGGAACGTGTACACTAGCGGATGATCTTGTGATGAAAATGTTCTGCCACTCACATCTCCCTCTGCCTCTGTCTCTCATTCATTCATTCATTCGTTCGTTCATTCATTCATTCCTTCCTTTCTTCCTTCCTTCCTTCATTCATTCATTCATTCATTCATTTCATTCAATTTATTTCATTCATTCATTCATTCAACTCCATTCCATTCCATTCCATTCCATTTCATTCATTCATTCATTCATTCATTAATTCATTCATTCATCGCAAGCTCGATTCCCCATCACTGTGGACATTTTGTTTCATACACGTCACAGACATCATATGTCGCTACAAGATTCATAGATTCATAGGTTCAATAACTATACCAATAGACAGTACATCACCGCACGCCACGTACGAAAATGAACGAACTCTTCACCAAGTGGCTGTTGGCAGCACGGAGAACTGAAGGAAATTCAGGCTTTTGCCATAAGGGCTCCCGCCCATGTCAGCTAAAAGCATATTCGACCGCCTGGAGAAGTCCAATCTAATGGACTCACGATTCTCACATGTCAATGGTGAGAAAATCTGACAAGTAATTGCTGTGGGTTTTAGCAGGTGTGACAGATTGGCAACATTCAAGCAACGCTAATCAGTCATCGTAGATCATCCTTGAGATGCTTCAAAGAACACCTCATTTCTAGCACTTCTGACTCAATGTCTTGTGGCCAATCATTTTCGATCATTTTCGGATATTTTCGGCCTCACAATGCGCGTATCGAAGTAGGAGTAGACGTTGGGGCCACGCCAAATGCCTAGGTGCTTGTCCTCAGAGATCTTGGACATGTTCGCATCCAAATCCTCTGCCCGCACCTCAGATGCATTTCACAGCAAGAGGCGGAACCGGCGGAACCGTAACAAACTTCAGTCCAGTCTCACTCGTCCACTGGTCTTATCCAACTTGTGTCGTACACACTGTACACACACCGTACACACCGTACACACTGTAGACACTGTACAGACACTGTACACACTTCCAGAGCTGGTCGAGTTGCCTTGGTTGTGACCTTGCCGGTACCGAACTCGATGTTGCAGTACTTGATGCCATGGCGATCTCGGTCCGGCACAAAGCCTCCCAGGGCGTATGGATCTCCCATCATCTTTCGCGTCTCATCGCCTCCTGCTGCCATCGTGGCTCGGGTCTTCAGCGTTCCTCCGGAAGCCGTCCTTGCTGAGATGAAGTGCCAAAATGTGTGAAATATTGTGAAATGAAAGCTGAGGAAGTGATGAAACATGATTAAACATGATGAAACATGATGAAACATGATGAAACATGATGAAACATGATGAAACATGCCATAAATCCCAACGAAATCTTGTGGCTTCCGTTTCAAATATAATACGTTGTAAATGAAATTGCCAGCTTCACCCAAAGTTCACAGCGCTACAGAAAGCCTACTAGCCGCCAGGTGTCGCGATCGCACCGCCACCGTTGACGTAGCAAATGGCTTTGCGCAAGTCCTCCCCGTAATCTTCATGTGCCTTCTTCGCACACAGGAAGGTGCAAAGGTCTGGGAAGCCACCAGCAGAAGCTGCGCTGGGAATGATGAAGGCCTGTCAATGGAACAAGAGTCATCTCCGGTGCAGGATGCTGCAGGGCAGCTGCACGGATCGCCGTTCCTTATCCTCATAATATGTCCTCAAAGTCTTGAGAATAGTAAGCAATACCATGCAATACCAAGTTGTCAAAATTTATTGAGCCATATGATTAAGCATACCATACTTGATGACGTTTCAACATGTTTCAGCCCACTCTTGCCGGCCTTGTTCCTCTGCGCATACGTGTTCAGTGGAGTGATACGACGCGACCAAGGAATCTCTCCGCTGATGTCACAATAGTGAACACCCATGGAAATGCAGCAGTCAATCCTCAGATGCGGGAAGCCCATGGAAGCCCTGCTTCAGCCTGCTTCAGCCCTGCTGAAGAGCACTGCAGCCTGTGGAACTCAACAACCCTGAGCTCTGAAAAAAACTTTGACAGACTGACAGACCTGTATGAATCAGATATTGACAAGTCACATCAGCTCACCCTGTGTGAGCATGTAGGGCCCGGCAACATTGATGACACATCTGGCACTTTTAACCTCGGCCAAACACAGTGCATGGAAATCATGAAAGCTGCTCTCTCCTTGGCCCGCAGGACACAGAAGTCCCAATGTCATATTAATGTCATAGTCCTTCCGTTTTTTTTCGGATCAACCAACTGCTTGAACTGAGCACTTGAACTGAGCACGGCTAAGGAAAGTGCCAAGTCGATCACAGAGTATGGATCATCGTAGGACATCTGCAGCACCGGAGTGTTCTCCCACCTGGAGCCATCTGGAGCCAATAGCTCTGTAAACACGTCTGTGAAGGAATGCTGACTCAGTGAGGGCTTGCCTGTCTTCCAACCGGAACTAGAGGTGGCTACAAGTTTTTCTAATAACCTATAACTATAATCTATTGATATCTATTGTATTATATTAATATACTATGTATATATGCATATTAATCAAGGGTACCCATATCTCTCTCCATCACAGACTCAGGCAAGTCAGCTGTCATGCTGATCAAACCCATCATGCTATTTGATTTAATGTCACATTCATCCCATGAAAACCCGGTAAAGTTATGTAAACTTCTCACCTCAGAGACGTCATGTTCCTCATGAGCCAAGCTGCTGTGTGCCCGCGAACTCCCTGTCACGCAAGTCAGCTACTCGCGAAGGTGTTCGACCAGCGAAGGCAAAAGTGAAGGGCTCAGGGTTTCGCTTGAGGGACACGCGCTTCAAGTACTCCTTCACATTCCACGCGATCACATGCAGTCACATGCAGTCACAACATGCAGAAAGCTACATGGATTGGTAAAACGACAAAATACGACAAATGATGACAAATGTATGGTGGAACTCTGACGTGTCAGGGATCTAAATAGTGCCGTGACATGCAAAAAACTTCCAAATCATGAGCACTCCATCATCAAGTAGCCGGTGTAGCCCGATACGCCGTAGAAAACGAGGTCGTACTTGTTACCATCCCATGTGCTGCACCAATCCTTTCCAGCTACCACAGTGAGAACCGCGCATTCACATCGAACTTGGAAAATAAACCCGATTGATATCACTGTACTATTTGATATATTTTGATATCACGTGTGATGCATGGCATGCTCTGCCATGTGTGCCAAGGACTAGTGCCATCAAGCTGCATAGTTCTTGTACATAGGAAAGTACTCATCGTACATTTTCTGTGCCTCCTTGTCATTCTTATCCTCCTTCAACCTTCGATTGGCCGAAGCCAATGGCTGGAACTTGCTCATGAACTCCTTAGAGGCAATCTGAGAGCTGACCGCAACATCCAAAAATGGCACGTTGGGATTGTGCCGTCGCATGTCTGGATGTGAAAATGATTGAACTTCATGTACAAAAAAATGTTGGTCGCACCTAAACGCGGCAGTGACGTGGACAAGCTGTGAAAAGCCTTGCCTCCTGCCAAGTGTCATCGGAGAAATACAAAGTCTGGAAGGGCGGCGCCACTTCCTCACTTGCGTCATATGGCGCCATGGCACCGAAAGGCGTTTTTTTTCTATTCGGTACCTACTCTTCTCCTGAACCAAGTGGCCGCGAAACGTGCACATTGGCACAGCAAATCGATGCAAAACGATGCAAGGCAATGGTTCAAAACGACCCTCAGAGTTGCCGCCTAATCCACTCAATCTGCACCACAACTTGTTAGGTCACTTGCCATATTAACGTTGATCATGGTGATGATATTGATGATACTGGTAGTTGGGCCTCATGCTTGGCCTGGTTTGAAGAGCCCTGCAGATCACTTGCCTGGGCGAAATAACTCCAGCGACAAGTTCCAAGTATCAAAGCCACTATCCGCCGACAGCCGACGGCAAGGGGGAGTGCATCAGAGAAGAGATTACACTCAGCAAGTGTCGAAGAACCCATGGAGAGAAGGGGCAAGAGGAAAAGAACGAAAAAAGGGTAGCAGGTGAGGGAATAGGAAACAAGAGAAGGAAGCAGCAAGCTTGCGTGGTACAAGATCTAATTTTTCAGAGGGGTCAAACAGTAACGTCTGGCATTGGCATCCTGGAGCGCGAAGCCCGCTGAAAGTGTCAGCTCCATGTTTTGCTGTGACTGGTGATGGCAGGTCTAGCGTATATGATATATACATATATACAATAATGAATAAATGATTCATATTGATTCATTATACAACGCAGTTGCAAGCTATAAGCAACTGCATATCTGGGTATCTATCAGCAAACTTGAAAGAAGAAACAAATTCTGGTTGGTGGCCTCAAGTCCGCTATACCGGTACACCTTTGAAAGCCATATGGGCCATAACAACATCAAACCCATCCGGTATATCTCCTGAAAGCACCAACAACATCAAATCGAACGAGTGTGAATTATCTGGGCTTGACATAGTGTCCGTTCCTGTACAATGATTTATTTTGTAACTTCTCTTCTCTCTGTCAAGCATGTGTGCACTAGGCTTTGCGCTGGATAGTATAGAACGCCAACCAGGGACAATGAAACCTCAGTAGGAATCAGTAGGAAGCTTGGGCTGATGTCCGCATGATGTTCGGCTGCTGGCCACGTCCCTTAGACATCCTTAGACTCCGCTCTCAAGCAGTCGACGCCTTTTTGAGTCTTCGCATCCTGGTACAGGCAGAGACGCGCATGAATAGCCATCTGATTGGTTTCCATTTCAAAAGATTCAAAATCAATCGCAATTTCCCTAAGGATGAGGTGTTTCTGCTCGGTGAGCTCAATCCACTTCGCATCAGCTTCGATCCAGGATCGGCACTACATTTCGCAGTGACAACGTCGAAGAACACTGTATACACTGTATGAAGAGACTGGTTGGAGATCTGTGGACTGATCTTCTTTGGCTCAGACTTTGGAACATTGAACAGAGGTCATTGCTGCATATTGCTGAATGAGGCCTGTGTCACACTGAGGGGTCTCTATGATATCAGCATTGAACACATTGAACCATTGAACCCGAACCAAGACTATGATTTCGGAAGCGACGGTGGCAAAACCTCGCTGTCCTGAAAATTAGAACGCACCAACACACCTGGTCAGCCCAAATCCGCTCGTGCTGGTCGCTGGGCGGAGCCCTCGGCCAAAGAACAAAATGCGCCGAAATTTCAAAGGGTTTCGTGCATCCTAATCTGGCCAAGACACTGCACCTTGCTACGCATTACATTTGAATACTCGCCGAATACATATGTTTCACTCCACACGAACATCACTGTATAACGTATAGGGATGTATAGGGAAAGAATGGCATAGAGACATCATGGGACCAATTCCTCAGACGAGAACTCCCAAATCGATAGATTGCAGAGTCGGGGACTCTCACCAACCTGCATCACACATATCACACAGATCAGACATACACTCGACACTTCGCCTTAAACTCTCAGCTGGGCAAAACAAATTGCACAAGATGCACAAGGTTCGCTGAGCCGAGGATCCCGAGTCCCCTCTGGGTGTCCCATGCGACGCTGCGATGTCGGTTCGCGACAAAGTGTTGGAAGCGTCGGATGTCGGATCACTTTGTGCGACAGGTACGACAGGTCGTGCAAGTGGCGCATGCGCGGCATTCCTTGACCAACGACATTCCAATGTCGAGCCAACGTCGAGCTAGGCCAGCCACTGATAATATCGGAATCTGTGCGCATAGTTACTGCAGTTGTTGTATTTTCCGAACTGAAAACATCAATCACGAACCTTTCACAAAACATCCCCGATCGTCGGCACGGAATTTATCTTATCAAAGAACAGTTTTTGAACATCTCAAATGTGGTGATTTACTTTCATTGTCCTTTTATTCCTATTTTGAATCTGGCAATTTCGCTGCACATTTGCAAATGGTACGCTCTTTGCGGGCAAGAATTCACATGAGCGGATTCACAAGACTATCGGAAAACTTCATAATCCAACTCCTCTTTCGCTGTACCTCACGCGAGGCTTCCGCAATCACCCGTTTGCACTTTTCAGGGCCAGTGCATTTGACTCATGCAAGACCCAAACACCTAAAGTCCATTACAAACAGTGCGCTTTCTCATTCTCATGATTGTTTTAGGTCTCAACCCCAACTTCTTGGTCGGAGCCTTGTCAAGATACACCTGGACCAACGCAGACGACACATTCCTAGATAGCCTAGATTACATCATTTGGACGGCAAGAGGTTGATGCCTGAAACCGTACGGTTACCACGGTTTCACGATTCACGGAAGTTGGAACACCCCCTCCACCGCCCTTCATCGATGGAAGTGCGCGGGCGGGCGACAAATTCATCAATGGAAGTGAGAAGTGTGCTTTGAATAATTCCTGAATATGAACAAAAAAGGCAAAATCTTGAATCCCGTTAGGGGGGGAACCTAATGGCCTTTAGGGCGATGCAGTTGGCCCAGTTGGCCATGTCACAGTCCGAAAAGGTCACCGTACCGAGCTGTCGGTAGAGCTCCAAGACTTTCACAATGTAGGCGCCTAGACCCGAAGTCTTCGACTCCAAGTTCCTATGGCAAAATATTGATCATTGATTAATCATTGTTAATCTACTTTTGCACAACCTCTCAAGTCGCCGGAGAAATCACTTTCCAGCGATTTATTGTTTCTGCGGCTTTGGCAGATCTATAGATTCAATTGGATGTAAGGGCGGCATTTTCCAAGCACCCTAGCGTTACGGCCCGGCCAATTGCTGCAAGACCGCAACTTTGGCAAAAATCGTATCCAGACGGACCAGCAGCTCAAGATGCTGAAGGATTCTAGCCCTGCCTTCGTCCGACCTTAACAAGAGTAGTACTTTCTAGAAATCTGTCAGTCGCGACTCAAAACCTTGCTAGGCATCATTTTCTAGAATTTTCTTTGCCAACTGACTGGTACTGGTACCACTCATGCTTTTCCACGCCCGGCTCCCACAGATTTCAACTGGATGTAAGGGCGGCATTTTCCAAGCACCCTAGCGTTACAGCCAGGCCAATTGCTGCAGGTGGCAAAAATCGTATCCAGGCGGACCAGCTCAAGATGGCTCAACGATATTCAAGGATTCTAGCCCTGCCTCGTTTTTCCTCAGCAAGAGTAGTACTTTCTAGAGATCTGTCAGTTGCGACTCAGAACCTTGCTAGGCTGTTCTATAATCGTCTTAGCCACCTGACTGGCACGGGTACCACTCATCCTAGCAATGCGCACAATGCAAACTCTCGAGCGAAACAAGCTGAAGATGAAGAACAGAGGCGCTGAGGCACCATCTAATATTGGAGACCTTCGCAGTTGCCTACGAAATAAGGACTTCTTCAACCTACGCGACATTCGCAACACTGCACTAGGCACGACAGGCTTCAAGCCTTTTCTGCAGGCTGTTAGAGGAGCGCAAGCATTGCAGAGCTCCTCCTGCAGAACGGTTGGTAGGAAACTGACACCCACGTCGTGTCAGTCTTGGCAGTGTTGGATTGAGGTTGTGACCAGGACCCAGGATTTGGAAATATGATCGCTTTCAGATGCTTTCAGCTGGAAGCGATGAGGTGATAGTAGCCATGTCACAACTCACCAAAGATGAGAAAGAAAGCTTTCCGAAAAGTGGAAGAGACAATCTGAAACATCTGACAGCAAAACATGACCCTCACCCCACTCTGCAATGACTGCATCCTGTTTCATCTCTAAACTATGTGCTACCCCTGCTAGCTACCCTGTTGCTTCTGCTGCCCACTATAAACAGCACAGCTGACATCTCTCGACGGCATAGTCAAAGCACAAAGTGCTCACAGGATTTTACAGGCAAATATGATCCTATTCCAAAAGAGCAAGCAGGTGAATCGCATGGCATCAAGAGTGGCTTGGCAGAAAGGGCCTATGCAAGACTACTTTAACGCATCAAGCGTGGCAAGCTGGATGTTCTTCAAAACTCGAGCCCCGTGCAGGGCACTTCTAGCGGCACTGTTGTTTCCACCCGTCAAACATTTGAACCCCTCACCAATACGTGCGGCGCTCGTCGCGTCGTGCCACTGGCTGGTACATGTAACCACTTTCCCCGACACGGGATGATTTCGAACTCACGGCAATAAAGTCAAAACGAGTCAAAACGAGTCAAAAGCCCAAACAGTTTAAACAACACCATTCCAAAGTAAAATAATGTAAAAATATGTAAAATACTACGTAGAGGGGGCGAAGACAAATCCGACATCCGTCTTCCCATGTCTTCCCGGCATTAATTGAAAATATAGGCAGTCTGAATCCAATTCTTGCCACAGCTCAGGAGATGGAAATGTCCGCCACAACCTTCGCAACTTGCACAACGATCACAGGCTGATGCATTGCTGGGTTCAAATTCCCGAGTAGTGGACACGGGATTAGTATGCACTGAGAAGTTGTCTTGCACTGACAGCAATTGTATCCGAATTCATTGCACACTGAGCCACTGAGCAGCAAGAGTTTTGAACAGCATGAAAGAACAGCAAGACCAGCAGCTTGCAAAACAGTTTCAAAACTGCTCCTGGTCGCTGCATACAGACGGCAACGCAACAATCCTCAATGTTCACAAGGCCCGAGCATTGATGCAGTCGATCCCGCCTGTGCGTTTCCTTGCTTCATAAGATTCCTTCCACTGTGCTGACGCTGCGTATATAAAGCTTTTGCTTGATAAGTAAATAGGGCTCTGTTACACACATGTACAGGTACACCATTTTGATGACCACAAGGAAGAATCGCAAGTGGGACTTACTCTCATGGTCAAACTGTTTCAAATTCTCACTTCACAGCTTGCGATGGTTGGGTAGTCTTCAATTCATGCTTGACATGCTCAAAGAGTGGAAGCATAGTAGTCACATGTAGTCACGCAACCGGGAAAGCTTGATATCGTTCCATATCGTTCCCACATGTTTCCACCGGATGCCAAAATCCGGAATCACCCGTACCACCGTACCACCGTACCACCAGCAATGTGAAGCCATGGCTGACACATGCTGACACTAGCATCACTAGCATCACTAGCATCACTTGGGCAGGTCTGTGGTTCTGGAAACACGAACGAAGCTGAAGCGCTGCCAACGTTGTTCCTTTTCACTTGCCCAATTTGTCCACAAAACTGGCTTTGACATGACCCAAAGCAAGACTGTCTCGAGCAAGCTTGGGATAGCTTGGGATCACAGTGGCCAACCAAGATCAAAGTATTTCGATAGAGCGAAGGCGACCAGGCTTTCCAGGCGTTCATCACTTATCTGGGTAAATTATAATAATTCACTGAACTGAATTAAGGCCATTTTGGGATGATTCCTCTTATATATAAACCATGATTCCAGTGAGGTCGCAGTGAGGTCGTTATAGTCTACCCAGACTTATGAACTGTCCCACGCTCAAAACGGCAGCTTGTGGCCAATTTGCTTGCTCTTCCCTACCACGGCTCTCCACGCAACTTCGCAACTTATAGCATCTTATAGCGAAGGCTAGGGTTGGGGCTCTACTTTTTGGGGGTGGAAAATCAGAGCATAGCAGCCCTAGAAGACCTGCTACGAACCTGCTAAGGATAGGTGAGCACATATATCTAAGGGGCTCACCATGAACATGTCTCCGCATCAACCTTTGCACCACACTCATACCACGTATCATCTTCAGGGCGATGCAGGGCAACAAGTTTAGTTCCCACCTTTGTCAAGGGCAGCTCACGCTGGCAATCTTTCATGATCAGGAGAGCTCACAGCGCGCACTTGCTACGAAACAGTTTCAATTTTTGGGTCCCTGAAGCTGGTAACATAGTCCAAATAGTCCAACTTGAGACCATTGGACAATTGGCAACAAATTGCAGCAAGAATCTCAGGCTGATGCAGGTCATTGCAATGAATGAATATGAATGACTCAAACAACTGCATTGCCTGCCTTGCCGAGAGGTTTGCCGATGCTTCCTGATCAAAATGTGAAGTCTGGATAGGGGCATCACGCCCCAGCGTCCCGCAGTACACAGGCTCTTCCCAATCTGTGCCCTGACATCCTACAGGCGATGGAGTTACTTATGCAGCTATGCCAGCTATGCCAGCTATGCCAGCTATGCCAGCTATGCCAGCTATGCAACTGCCGCCTTCAGTAGCTGAGGCATAAGTGGCTTGTCTTCTTCATCACTCAAATCAGGTACAGAATGATTAAGTTGCACAAATGATTAGCTGCAACTATGTCCTCCAGTTGACAGTGAGGAAAATGACGTGAACTTCTTTGACCTCAAGGAGTACCTGCTGGTCACTCTTATGATTAAGCTTGCCCGGCTAAAAGTGGAGGCAGAGCAATCCCACCACTTCGCGTCATATTGTTTCCACCAGCTGCCAAGTAAGGAATTGACCTTCCCTCGAGAAATGCGAAGCCATTGCTCACTGTAGCTTCATCGCAGCTCAGGCGGCTTACCGCAAAAGATGGTTGACATCAGGCTGTTGAAGATAAAGCACACATGAGCCCCCGGCAACTCCACTTTGTCGTTTTGGGCTCTTCTGCTCTCGGCGCTCAGCTAGCATCATTTGCAGTCAAGCCGAATATTTGCCACATGTTCGGCACTCAAGTTTGGGATACTATTCTCAAATCTCAAGGTCCGAAACTAGATACTATTTTTGCTTGCTTACGTAATCAGTCTTCAGAGCGCTAGAGAATGGTTTCCTCGTCCGATAGGCTCTTCTCTTGCATTTACATTGCAAAACAAGTGGAAAGATGTGGAAAGGTTGAAGGACAAACAATGACAAACATGCCTGCGCGGGCTACATCAAGCAGACAAGATGCCATCTATGCCCATGCAAAAACGTGAAGCCTCGTGTAGAACCAGCCAGAGACCTTCACGTCTGGATTTTCTCGCATCGCAGTGCTCACCACAAAGGTTGATACGTTGATACAGCTGGCTTCGTTGACTCAGAGGCTGTCTGTTTATAGGCTGAATTCCTCTGATTGAAGCCAGGTCTTTCAGCAAGAATTCACATTCACCTCTGTCTTGCACAAAGAACCTCTGGTGACTCTGGTGCATCACTTCATTAATCTTCATTATCTTCATTCCTTTTGCATTTTCTGCGGCGCTAGACTTTCGAAAGAAAAAGGAGAGGCAGCTTGAACATGTGCACAAGTATCAATGTCGATGCACAAAGGTGCTGTTCATTCCCAGCACTTAGAACATCTGAGAATAATTGGAATCAAGTCTTATCCGTCTTATCCCGAAAGCCATCTCCTCCTCTGGCTCAAATATTCCGCATCACAAGGGAAGCGAGAACCCTCGAAACAAAGGCTCGAAAGAACTCCAGCTCATGAACGAAAGCGTGGAGATTTCAACGCTCGTTGACAGTTCTGTCACTTCATGGCTGATTTTAGGTCAACCTGATGCCATGTCCATGTCCAAAGGATGGCTTTTTTTCTTGGCCTTATGTCCTAGTGGAAGGATTTGATGACACCGACACCAAATTCCTTCACAGTCCTTCACAGCCCATGTGTTGTCAAAAAATTGTTTAAGTTTGAACAAATCCCTGATTAAGCTCAGCAACATGTACAACTATGGGGTATGCAGCTGAAACATGAAACAAATCAAGGGCTAAAACATGTGTTGATGGGGAGGACATGGTACCCGGTCATGTAGTGCCCTGGTGAAAACGCTGCTTCTTTTTCATACAGCCTATGGCCAATTCGCCAGAAAATTGCACCGGGGCGCAAGTCCAGCTCTGGTCCAACTCTCTTCAAGAAAACACGCTTTGAGTGTGGCAAGCATCAATTTCCTTTGTTCCTAACAGTGTCATGTCAAATCACTGGCAGGTGTAGGGAAAACACAGCTGCCCACAGTTGGTCCACTAAGCTTTTGTTGAGACCAGTGAATGGCAGTTTTCGTGCAGCAAGTGATTCAAGTGTCCGTTCAGCGGAAGCACTTGGACAAAGAACCTTCAGTTCCAAAAAACTCGCTTCTTGCAGGTCGGGAAGGCAAGTCCCATGTTTGCCTTCGTGACCATGTCCAACCTGTCCAACCTGTCCAACCTGTCCAACCTGTCCAGCCTGGAACTTACAGCCAAAAAAACAATAGCAATGTCCTAAAACAATCCATCAATACCCGAGTCTCAGAATCTAGTCACAGAATTTTGCCTCCGAATGGCGTGCACCCTCAAATTGCCATCGAACGAAGCTATCGCGATTCTGCAACTACCCTCATGTAACAAAGAGTTTGAACAAATGGTTGTGACCCGCAACTGCAAAGGCAAGCCGCACTTGGAAGCAAATTGATATTCATGCACAAGTGCATGTGGTATTTGCATAATTTTGCATATACCTGCATCAGTCCACTCCAAATCGTGGTCTTCGACCCCCATGCAACCATCACTCATGTATAAGACATCCACCACAAGATCACGAAGCTTGCCCCGGAAGCTGCTTCGGCCCCACCTGATTTCGCCACCAAACAGTTAGATGACGCTAGATGCTACCACTTTTTATTCAGTGAGTGTATGTCTTCCAAATCGGCTAACTTGGTTGGGTCTGTGTGGCAAAAGAAACTGCTTCTGTCAGAACACCAAGAAGTGAAAAATCGCTATGAAGTGAGCCCTGTGGGACATTCAAAGCGGAGATGTCCTCACAGGAGCCCAAGCTGGGCACAAACTGGACGAAGTGGATTTCTTTTCAAACGCTTCAAAATAGGCTTCAAATTAAGCTCTGGAACATAGACCGGAGGGTATGGACGCATAGAACTCATTCAAAGAAGGCAGTGGCAAAATCTGGAGTACGAAAGACTTAAACATGATTTCTTCATCAAAAGCAAAGGGCGGAAGCCGGCTAAAGCCTTTCCGCTCTTTGGGCGTTTCTCAGTGCCCGGTTCCCATCATTGTTGCCTTGGAGTTGCGGTCAAAGTGCAACTGGTCTATCTTAGAATCTTCCTCGTCCACGTAACAAACCTAAGGGGAACACACGTCATGATCCCACCGAATGTAAAATGTCCCTGGCATCATTCAGTCCTCTGTTTTATTGAGGCAATCAAAAGGGGCAATGCTTGCCAAGTGCTGACATTAGTTCGGCAAAAGTTTTTGTGGGTACCGGTGGAATTATATACGGGACAAATTACCAGTTGTGCCTTTCTGCAACAAGTCTGTTCTCTATATTCCCACGTTAAATTGACGCAAGATCCAATCACGCAAGAGACACAGGCCAGCAATGAAAACTTGAGGCCAGGGGGGAGGTACGAAAGCTAGCAGGACCGGACTGATGCTGTACCAGAGACGCCAAACCACAGCCCAGGGGGGATTGAACTGGGACTGCCGGGGGGAAAGGGAGGTATAACATGGTATAATGGTACGGTATAACATTGAAAGTTTCTAGGAACTCAACGTTCAACGGTCCTGGTGCCTCAGTATTCCTTGCTAAAGCAAGAGCAACCTCAGCTAGCACAAGCTAGCTTTTGTGAAATCACTGCCCTGGCAACAAAAGCCCAAACAGTGTCTACAGGCAGCAAAAGGCCCTGTGATTTTAATTGAGTATGAATGACACTCTAGCCGACTTGCAACTTCCAAACCGGCCCAACGGCCCAACCTTTCAGGTGAAAAAAAGGTTGAATCGCAACCATGGTTAGTGAGTTAGTGGGCTGCTCGCAACCTGGAACCTGGACTCACGACTAAGTCTTATAAGTGGACTGTCTCGACTGTCAGCAGATTCCTACGTTGAACTTCCGTTGAACCAACGAGCCGTAACTTGCCTTTCGGCAAACAGCAACGGAGAGCACCAGAAGCGCCAAAATCTCAGGGCCCTGAAAAAACATCATGCTGGAAGCGCCCACGGATTCTTGTCTATCTTGTCTGGTTTTTCCAGGTTTTTCCATTTTTTCCTTCCCAAAAAGCAAATGGCTCAAACATCTCAAACCATTTTGGCTCAAGTCACTTACGAGGCCCTGGCACGACTGCACAGGTGTTGAAAGTTCCTTTATTACCATGGCATCATCGGAGCACTCATCTTGTGTGGGCTTCGCTAGACGTATGGCAAAAAAGGCTGCGTCTCGAAGTTGGAGTACTGAGTACAGTTGGAGAAATTTTGGACAATGCTCCCCTTCTTGGAGTGGAACCACGACCAATGGAGGGAAGCAAACGGAAACGGCACATCCTCGAGATGATCCCCAGTCCAATGTCGAAATCCGAGATTCGCACTGGCTTTCTGACGGTGCGTCCACTGACCCAGCCGGACTGTGACATAGCGGATGGGCAGCAACGTATTGCTGATTTGCTAGAGGAACGCACGCAGCAATACTCGCAAGAGTGTGACCGCATGCTTGCCAAGTTGAAGGTGAACATGAAGCAACAAGTGGAGCAGACAGAATCCATCAAGCAGCTCCAAGAACGCTTGCGACACTTGGAGGAAGGGACGTCTTCTCGGATTACTTCCCAAAACAAATCTGGGCGACTGGCAAGGTTTGAAAGTTGTGTCCAAGGGCGGCCCGCTTCCATGCCATAATTCCTCACGCCCATAGACGTGCGTTCCTTAAGACGTGTGAATCGGGCACAATGTCGTGAACATTCGTGAACTAGGTTCTCGATATGACAGCCTTAGTGATGGCTCCATTGACCCACAGGGTCACCATGGTATGTATAGGCCCCGAATTTGCTGCGTCGATTCCAGTCTCACATTGTGCCATTTCCTCATTCTGTGCTTAGCCCTTCGCATCCATCCGCCCAGCAGAAGCTAATATAGGGCAAACCCTCTGGAAGCCTGGGCCAAAAAAAAAAAGTGGTGGAAACTTCAAACATCATAAACATCCAAGTAAAAATTGCCTCGACCTTTCGCAAAAGAAACCGTCTTGCAATCAACGACGCTCTCTTGAACCCAATGCAAATTCACGACATGCAAACAGGACTGAGTGCGGAAATTGGGGACTGGGTCGCCCTCACATGCGGTCCAGCTTGTTCTTCGAAAAGTATGAAGAATGCATCCCAAGATTCAGGGGACTGTATGGTACTGCTTGGTTGGCCAAAAGATTGTG
>Ga0126342_10002774_pt1 | contig 27952 bp, 17 predicted proteins | sample Cyp1metagenome_FD_92528 | JGI IMG/M metagenome (GOLD analysis project Ga0126342, IMG submission 92528) | Coral microbial communities from Lord Howe Island, Old Settlement Bay, Australia - Cyphastrea 1 metagenome | ecosystem: Host-associated > Invertebrates > Cnidaria > Coral ... | reverse complement strand
AGATGTCTCAGCCACATGTCAGGTACTCCTGGTGCAAAATCACCTTCTCATGGCTGAAATGCAGCTGTACTTTGGGAACCCCAAATCAAAAAAACAACAACCCCAAATAGGGCAACTTGGATTCTCAATATCACATTGGCCCTCGCCGTTGGCTCCACAAGCAACCACCTCCCCATTGCAAAGGAGCAGAAGTGTGTGTTCCAGGCCTGTAGAGACCTGAGTGTAAATAGATAGAAGACATCGATGATTGGCCAATAAAATCAGAAAGCCCTGCGCAGATGAGATCTCACCACAAATCTGAATGGCGCAACATTAATTTCATAATTTCGCCAGATTAGAGCCAACAAGTGCGCCTTGGACTGGCGAGCGCTTGTGTCTGACATCTTGAACCTTGAGCGGCGCAGCCCAGGTTCCAGGCGATGGGCGGCCACTGTTTTCTGAATTGTCTACCCTTGTGGCTGTGGGTTTGGGAGCAACCCTGCTGAATATGGGGAAAATGATGGTCAACTTGGTGTGTTTTTTGTTGGACAATGGATTGATCCACTTCACACTGAAGTTTAAATTCTGGTCCTGAAATGTTCCAATCATATCTCAGGAATGTGCAACCAGGCCATGCTCAGATGTGGTTTGGTATGAAAATGGCCCCATTTATTGCATCCTCCATCCCATAATATTCAACTGTTGCGCGGGGTATCCCCATGCATCCCGTTCTTTTTGGACAACCCCACATGTTCAAATCTGATAGTTCTGATGAATTTTAGTCTGAAAATTAAGGCACCCCATTTCATCCATTGGATGAATATTTTCACTGTCAAAATGCTATTTGGGGTCGACCCTCTGTTTTTGGACATGCCTATTATGATGCATGAATAGATGGAGGTAAGGACCCTAGGGATCCAATCATCTCCTAAAATCGGATCGTATTTCATTCATAGCTAAGACCGTGGTTTCCTGTTTCATACTGTCGCTTCATAGGACTGGATCCCTGGGGAAATAACCGTCCAACAACCAGATCAACTTGACGCGGCTCACTTCTCACTGTTTTTTGGTGGCTTTCTAGATGGGGGAGAAAATTGCTTCGCAAGCGATGGATACGGACACGCTTCGCCATCAAAGCGGGGCAAAAACATCAGGACCGACCCCGGACTTGAATCGGAAGCACAGGTTGCTTAGGATTCGGGGCGTCAGCAAAGATGATGGTTAGTAATGGGGATCATCCCATTCTAAGATGGTGGCCGGATGTCAAAACGAAGTGGCTCATTTCAAGTGAGTGAATTGTTAGAGTTCAGCCAGATAGAAATCATCCCACAGATTATGGCCAGCAATTCAGATTTCAGCATTCTTTGGTACGTTGCGCCAATACCTGGCTTTGAATAGGAATCTTCAATAGGGGATGGTTTTAAGAGGATTACAAACCATACCTGGTTGATTGGTTGGGAATGAACAACTACCTGGTTCAAAACAGGGATTTTTGAATTGGCTATGGGTCAGTTCGCCCAAATGAAATCCCAATATATTTTGGGGGATTACCATCCAGGTTCATCCCACTTATGACTGGGGGCGAGCGACAGTGCTACAGGTACCAAGCCATCCATTTACCATTTCAAATGTGGAGGGATTGCCATCCATTTACCACTTGCAATAGCCAGATCCGTGGTCTTCTTCTTGGCATCCCGTACAACTTGTGTCGCTGCTCCTAAATCAGCAGAAACAATGCGGCAGGAACCGTGAGGCCGCATAATCAAGGACGTGATGCAGGCAAGGGCCCGCCAGCTCAAACAAGATCTATTCGCATGTGTCCTTCCAAAACCCAATGATACTACAAAATCACCAGACCGCCACCAAACACAGAACATGTACTTTAGGATTTCACAACTCCGACAAACTCGCAAGTACAAATTGATGCAAATCTCAAGGCCAAGGAGTTTGCGATGGGCATGCCTTAGGGGTATAGAAACAAATTGGACGCGTCAGGTTTCAAGTGTTTCGCTGTCCTGGAACTACCAAGCAATGCCGCTCACAATCGACTACTTTCAACTACAAAACCTTTTATGTCGTGGGGATGCCACATTCTAGTGGTTTGTTGCTTAAGTTGGTGATTTGACACAGGCTTTACAGCTGATGTTTCAGCGCCTTCATCATCATCGACTGCCCACAACTGCATCCGGTCGCGACGCCACTCTTTGGCATCGTCAGACTGCAGCCACACAGCCAATTTGCCAGCCAATACAGACTTAGTCTGGGGCTTGATGGCTTTGCGGTCTGTGAACAAAGGTAAAGCAGCCAACTGGCCTTTTGCACCAGTGGCCCGGTCCAAAGCCGTAGCTGTCGATGGCATCATTGTCGATGGCTTATGGCGTTTCTTGTCCTCCTTCCGGTGCCCATCCAAGGTAGAATGGTGAACTGCAAAGTCAAAGGAAGAAGGAACATCAGCAGAGCGGCCTCAAAAATGTTCATCGTTGAAAATCAGCTTTTCATTTGCCATTCTTTGTTCTGTCTTCGGCGCCCCATTACACTACAAACTTGCTGGGCAAACTTTAACCCCATCCTTTCAAAACATCAAACCATGACATCATGTACCTGTTTGATCATACCGCGCCTGTTGCTTCATTGAGATCAGTTGCAGCCGCTGCAATTCTCAAGCTTCTGAAAGTGCGAGATGCCGGCAAACCAGCGTTGAGGCGCCTCTTCACTTGCCTCTGAGTCAGGATTGGCGTTTTTGATAAGTCCTGCAGCATCACCCGCGACACGCTCTCAATTATGGCATCGTCTCGTGCTGCGCCCAACATCTGTAAGCGTGCTTCTCTGATATGTACACGGTGGACTGCGCGAGATGGGTGCATTGCACAATCAGCGTCATAGATATGATGAAGGTGGCTTCCAATTCTTTCACAGAACGACCTCAATGACTCAATGGCACCCAAAAAATGTTCAAGGTTTCACTGGCCTTCCTCAATGGACGCCTAACAACGATGTCTCTTAGGCACAAAATGTGTCTGCATTCCTAAACATGTCGTAGACAGGGCCCTTATTAGCCTTAGGCACGAGGTGCCTAAGTGTTCCTAAGACATGTGGGCAACCAGGCTCTTGTTATGATAATCCTTTTGGAAACGATCTGCTTATCCCATGTATCTTAGGCTCAAAAAATGTTGCTGACCCGAAGACACGTTTAGTTGGAGACCGGGGTTACGAAGACAAGCTTTTGGAATTCCTTGGAAGAAACTCCTGTAGCCCATGGGATCTTGAGCGCGGTATGTTAAGATCAAGGTGGCTTCCAATTCTTTCACAGAACGACCTCAATGACTCAGTGGCACCCAAAAAATGTTCAAAGTTTCACTGGTCTTCTTCAATGGACGCCTCATGATGGTATCTCTTAGGCACAAAATGTGTCTGCGTTCCTAAAAATGTCGTGGACAGGGCCCTTAGTCTTCGGCACGAGGTGCCTAAGTGTTCCTAAGACATGTTGGAAACAGGCCTCGTCTTATCATAACCCTTTGGAAAAGATCTGCTTGGCCCAGGTATGGAAACCAGCTTTATGAAGACAAACTTTTGACATGCTTTGGAGTAGCCCATAGGCTCTTGAACGCAGCGTGCCAATTTTTCTGATCTAACGGAAACAGAATGCCTTACTAAGTGTGGCCAGGACACTCATGCGAGGAATGGCATCTTGCGTGATGATGCACGACAGCAGCGTGCCACCCGTGGATGAACCCTTGGCCAGAAATCAAGCGTCCTTGGTGCGCTCTTGGTTCCAAATCCACAAATGCGGACACTGCAGAATGATCCAGCTCTGTCTCTCAGCTGGCAATGTGCACAACCTTCACTGATTTGCAGAGCAATATACCGCCACAGACGCAAACATTGTTCCTCGATAAAGAGCAGCTTGCAATTTCCACTGTTTGAGACCTCCAAGGCGATCAACACGCCGGAGGCTTTCTGGTTTGATCCGGATCACAGGCACTCTGACCAAGAATGAATGCACGACATGCAGAACGCACCTCTTTTGGAAGTCTTCCACCCTGAATTGTCTGAACTTCGGTCCAAATGCAAAGGAAAGGAAAGGATATTGGGCAACCTCCTCCACCAAGAAGTGCTTCGTGACAAACCACTGGTTTTTCAAAATATTGTTGCAGCACAGAAATCGCAAGTTCGAAACCAGAACCCGGTATTGAAGCCTGTGCCGGCCATCCAACTTCCATTTTCTTTCAACATAAGGGAACTGGCTGGGATCTGGCCATTCTATGCGCTGCAGGATTGGCCAGAATTTGGCGCAAAGATAATGAAAAGCATCTTTGCATTCCCGCGGAACTGCTGGTAATCGAAGCAACCTGGTTTGTTTCGAAGAGCAAAGCCCAGAGAAATAGACAGTAATTTAAACAAACAGAGAGAGAGAGAGAGAGAACAGAGACACAAATATGGGATGCAAAAATCAAACCAACACACAACAAACAATCAACGAAACCAGTTGATATTTCCACATTCTAGTGGAAAGGGACCTGCGGCTATCTTCTTCGGGGAAAACTTATGTGGCATCATGCGGCCGTATCTTAATTAGCAAGAACCTCCTTCCAATTGAATGCCCGGACCATGGCCCCACGAAGATCTGTCACAGCCGTTGAAAGCCCAACCGGGCCCCAGTAGTCAGTCGCTGTATTCTCGGAGCAAATCAGCAGTCAACTTCTGAACTGCGGCCAACGCAGCCCCGACACACTTGAAGACATGAGGATCATGCAGTGCTATCACGCACCGTGGCCCTGCACCTGGAGCATTGGATGTCCTGAACAACCCCTTCACTCCTTGCATATGGACAGGTGTGGGCTGCATAGCGATGACCTGGTAACGCGGGGCCATTGAAACAAGGTCTTCTGAGCAGGAGCGCAAAGACTCCTTTGACAAGCCAGTTCGTCCTACACACCGAAGACCTGAATCTGCAATTCTCTTCTCCGGCCCCTTGGCCTCTTGAGTTGAATTTTGATTTTCACAATTGATCTTTCATCCCTTCGGTGAAATGCGTTGCATTGGCATTTTGGCGATATACATTGCTGGCCAGCCCGAGTGTCCACTGGCAGTTGCAGGGAACAACTTTTTAGCTGTTGTCTCAAAATGATGTCTCCGATATTTCCGAAGAAACGTTTCCATAGCCGGCCCAAGTGGGACAACAGGTGTGCTCGGAAAAACACATCCAATTCCTGAGGGACAGTTCTTACAACATGTTCCATGTGAACCCAATGGCTGGCAAAACATAATGGCAGCAACGCAGCAGTTGCAGCCTCCTTCAAAAATGGAAGTTGGAAGATGTGAAAACGAAGCTCTGGTAAGAGGCCCCCTTCAAAAACTGAAGTTGGGAGATGTGACAAAAGCTCTGGTGCGATGCTTCCTTCAAAAACGGAAGCTGGAAGATGTCAAAACGAAGCTCTGGTGCGAAGCTTCCTTCAAAAATACAGACAGCATTAACGCAAAAGACCCGAAACCTGATTTGCATGGCGCAGCCGATCCGACCATGATCCAAGACCGTTCTGAAACCGTCGCGCGGCAGACCTTACTTCAACGTCTTTGGAGACACGTTTTGTATGAAAAAACTCAGCATTTTGGTACCCCGGCTATCTTTCAAAAACGCATTTCGTGCGAGGCTTCCTTCAAAAGTGGAAATTGGAAGATGTGAAAACGAAGCTGTGGTGCGAGGGTTCCTTCAAAAATGGAAGTTGTAAGATGTGAAAATGAAGCTCTGGTGCGAGGGTTCCTTCAAAAATGGACGTTGAAAGATGTGAAAACGAAGCTGTGGCGCGATGGTGCCACCAAGCTGGGAAGGGTGCGAAGAGGAATGGGATGGGTGGAGAAGGGAGAGGGCAAGGGCGTTCTTAGGCACACAATGCATGGTTGGTCCTATGCCACGTTGGAAAGAAAGGGTTTCTTGGGCACACTGTGCTCGTTCCTAAGCAGAACTACTGAACTGGCAAGGCCTTTATTAGGCACACCATGCGTGCTTGTTCTTAAGCAATGTTGGACACAAATGGTGTCTTAGGCACACCGTGCATGTTCCTAAGCAATGTTGGCTGTCTCCAACATTGTACAAATTGACCCGAGCTACAAATTTTTGCTTATCTCAGATTGGCATGTTGTAGCATTCAATGGAGGCCGTGCTTATCCCTGTCCGCAATCACAAGCCAAACATACCCAGGGTGCTAAAGCGTATTTTAGTCGAACTTTAGCCCAAAGCTGGAACCAGAGCCCCCTGCGATCTTTTGCATGTAAAGCTTGGCGACTAAGGCGAAGAAAATGGGATGCACCAAACTCTAAAACCACCATATCCCCATGTCAGCCAAACTCCTGAAGCCTCTGCATTCCAGGCACAAAAAAGCGTTTGTTCCTCAGATATGTTGAAAATCCAATTGCTGGTCAAGTCACTCTGGAAAGTAGAATGGCGATGCCAAGTACGCCTGGTCCCCCTGCTGGGTCAGGTACTTGACCATCCAATAGCGTTTGACCGCTTCCGCCGACCCGCGCGGGCAGGCGGCGCGGAGCGATCCAACGCAGTGGCCGAGCTCGAATGTGACACTACCTGGCGCTGCCTTTACCCAGACAGTGTTGCAATCGAGGAACCAGCCAAATCGGCAAGATGCACCACACTCACACCATTCGTCAAGTGGCGCTGGAACTCACATTCTGGCAACAAGCAGGAAGCAGGAAGCAGCTCGATGCATTTGGGGGTGCTCAGGGCTTGGTAGGTCAAGAGCTTGGCCTGCGTTGCATTTTTACACTGACCAGGGATGGACATGGGCATCTAATGGCATCAGTGTGCTCATGCCAATATGAAAACTTTATGTCATCGCCAAAATGTATATATTTCAAAAAAGTGGAATAGCGATTCATCCTTCGTTTTAAAGGCCGCCCTTTGTTCTCCAAGGCTTTTGTCATGCTTAAGAAATTTCTAGTGTGTACTGCATGCAAATGCATGCGAATCATGTCAAATATCCTGGAAACACATTGTACACGTGACAAGGAAAGCAGACAAAGTCACAAATTGTCGGCTTGTCTTTTCATAAACTCACATTGCTGCTGGCTTCTTCCATGTCTGCATTCATGGCAGCTGGTGGACAAATGGGCCGCCAATTGTTTTTTGGTGTTTGCGGCAGAAACTTTCACGGCCTCGGGCCAGTCTGGATTGCAGGTTGGAATTGGTAGATGGGCGAGGCTTCTGTAGGTGGTACTTCCTTGTGATACCATTTTGCTTGCCAGGTTGTAAAGGAGGCCTTGTTTCCAAGAACTTTGTTCCCCTGTTTTTTCTCCACAGGGTAGATTACAAGTTTGCATTTCTCTGCGTCACTCAAGTACCAACTGCGCAGGTGTATCCTCCTCAAAGCTTGATGAAAAGTTTTTTGGGGGATTCTATCAGGGACGGCCGGCCACCATGTGTCAGGCAAGTGCTTCCGGATAAGCCACTTTCCTTGGTCATTCGAAAGAACTCCAGCTCTTTTACGGTCTGCAGGCTGGGCATGGTGCGCAGCGGCCCAACATAGCCTAACATTGGATCAAACGGAGGCAATATAGGCCCAACGTAGGTTCAACATTGCATCAACCTTGCGCCTAACATGAGCCCAGCATAGGACTGAGAGAAGCAATCTTAGGCCAACATGAGCACAACATAGGACTAGCATAGGCTGGCAGAGCTGCAATATGGATTGAAGCCATGTAACATTGGATTCAATATCCTCCAAAAGTCTGGTGTTGGGCTTGTGGAGCGAGCAATTTGCTGCATGATTCTGTTTTGCATTGCTTATTTTAAGGGTCCAGAAAATTGCGAAATGCAAACATAAGGCCAACATAGGCCCATCATAGGCCCAACATTGCCCAAACTTACGTGCAACACTGCCTCAACATAGGCAAAATAGGCCCGACAAACAAGTAACATAGCCGTGATTTTGTCTATTGTTGGGTGCTGCAACATAGCCCAAAAGTGTATCCTGGGGTTGCAGGGTGGGGATTGCAGTTTTGATGTCAAAAACTGTGTCTTTCACTGCTGTGGAAGACCGAGCAATCCGCTAAATTACCATTGTTGGCTCAACATGGGCCTAACTCAGCTTCAACGTTGCGCCCAACGTAGGCCCAACAACATACGTAGTTCTGCTAAAGGGACTTCAACCGAGGTCCAACATTGCACTAACATAGGGTCGACAGGCTCAACATTAGCCTAACATGTGCCCAACGTAGGGCTAAATACAGGACTACGGTAGGGTCAACGTGGGCCGGCATGGCCTGACAACAAGCTCACCGTAGACAAACAACTATCTCCGGGGGGTGGGGAAGCATTTTTCCTCTGGAATACGTGGTTGTTCTTTTTTATTCCCACTGTGTCTTCCAATTTTTTTTGGAAGGCCCAAAAGTCAGCAAATATAGGTTCAACCCAAGCTCAATATAGGCCCAACACAAGCCCAACATCGGCCATCAGCATAGGCCCAACAAAGGCGAGACTGTTTCAACCTGATCCTAAAATGGGGGGTTCAGCATGGTTCCGCATGGGATAAAATTTGATCCTGAGCTAACACATCTGGTGCCGACAGTCTGTGTCGCAAAACAAACTGATTGATCAGAACAACCCAAACATTTTTCATCAGTTGAGGCCTCGAGCTTCCCAACCAGAGCCGCCGACATCAGCCCTTCAACGGCATAGCGCGGCATGTTGATGTCGCCGTCCTTCCCATACCAGAATGCAAAAGCGACACGGAATCGCGAAGGCCCAGAGGTGCGATAAATCACATCCATAGCCCGGCGGCACATCTCATGCCGATGCCTCCTTTGGTAGATACCTCAGAAAGACCCGGTCACATGCATTGAAATACAAGTGTTGATTTTCTGCCTCAACAGCATTGGTATCCCACGACTACCAGCCAGGGACCTTGGGAATTGACTTGGGGCCCCAGGATTTGGGGTCTATGTGACATTCCAGCTGTTCATTGTAAACCCTTGGGGCCGTTCTGTAATTCAGATGACATGGCTTTCCGCCGGCCAGCTTAACCGACAATGCACATGTCTTATCAATTTTATCTGGTCAACGCTGATAGGGTCTAGAATGAAATTGCTTGAGCCGTCGTAGTCGTGAATCTCTAGGTCTAACATGCTGTTTCCACCGTCAATGGTTACAGGGTCTACAGTGATGAGGACCAAAGGGTCTACAATGATGGTGGCACCATATTAGACCCTTTCTTGCCAGATCTTAGAGGCCCTACCATACTGGGGCGGGAGTACATCGTCCCTCTGCTTGCTGTGTTCGTATCAAAAAAAACAAGTGTGTGGTCGTATCCAACTGATTTCCAAACTTCACCACATATATTTATGTTTATCACATTTTTACAATAATAGATTATTGTAATAGCAACTATCTACAACTTTATACTACAAAAAGATAGCAACCCACATGTTTCTTGTGAAATCCATGGCTTTTTGTAGCGAAATCCATAGAAAACTTCTCCGTTGCGGGCGACAAAGCCTGGTCCCTGGTGGATCTTTTCAGAAACTGAGTTCCATATGATGGGTTTATATATATAGTTTTTATATGTTTATAATACGAGTAACCGGTTAGTGGTTTCAACCCCCCGGAAAAATATGAAAGTCAGATTGGATCATCATCCCAACTATTGTGGAAAAATAAAAAATGTTCCAAACAACCAACCAGTATATATATATAGTTTTTAATATGTTTATGATAATGATTGTTATCTATTATCATTGGTATATAATAATACTATATAGTACTCTCAATCAACTAAACAATAATGAGGGTTATTATATTGTATGATATTTATTGTTCTCTATTATCATCAACTAATAACATTTAATAACTACTACAGTACTATTATGCGCAGTATGGAAATGAAATGGCTTTATCCGTGGATAATGAGTTGCTAATGTGGTAAACCAATGATAAACCCTCCCCAATTAAGGTTAACTAAGAATCATTGGGTTGATGGAGAGGGTTATTGGTTTGATTAATTGGAGGTTAACTAATAATCTTGTTGATAGGGTATCATCAATTAAGGTTAACTAATAATCCAATTGAGGTTAACTAATAATAAGGCACATTACTACAAGTACCAGTGCCTTATGATTGCCCCCGGAGATCCGATGCACTGCTGCCAGTTGTCACACCATGTTCGACTAATCAATTCATCGTTGGATTGATTGTCTCTTCTGGAAATGAATGGAATTAGGGGTGTGAATGTTCAGGTACCAAAGCCATAGTTCAAACCACAAACAAGCAATTGATCACATGATTTTAAAAGGTCATCTATGACAGACCGAAGAAAAATCGCCGAAATCGTGGTGCTTCATTCATCACATCACCATTTGTTGTTGGTAAAAATTCTCCAGCAAAATCACCCTGAATTTTGCCCAATTTAGGTCGGTCAAATCATCCAAAAAATTCCCGTGACAAATCAGCAGTTCATTGTTGTTTAAATGCCAAAATTCAGAAACATCCGCACAAAAAAGTCTACATTGTTTCCTTTATTCTTGGTAAATGTGTTGGATAATTCCCATCATATCACCATGTTTTGTTGATGAAAAAAACCATGCAAATGATTGGTTTATATAAATCCAGAAAATTCATGGAATACTTGAGGGTGCATCCCACATATCGTAAATGTTTTTTATATCCCCAGTTGGATTAATTGGAATATCTCCACTTGTATATGGGATGAAATATGGCTGATAATATATATATATATATGTATATAGATATATATATATATAAATATCTATATGGCTAAGACATGATAATGCTAATATCCACTCAATGACCAGTTTAAAACGTTAGTGAAATCACAGTCACCTCTGTCCCCGCCTCCTCTACGGGTAAGGAAGTTCTGGGCGGCGCCAAAGGCGCGTGCTTCAACTGCGGCAAATCTTCCGATGGGTTTTAATTAAAACAAGGACAACATATATAGAAATATAGAAATTTATAGGACATATATGGAAATCTATAGGAACTATATGGAAATATCGAATCTATAATAGGAAATATATGGGGGTTTCCATAGTCATGGGGGTACCCCAATAGCTGCATGCTTTGTAATGGATGATTTAGGGGTACCCCTATCTATGGAAACCTCCATATTAATCCCCTATAAAGGGAGAAATGTAGTGCAAATTCCATTGAGGATCTATTGTGTGGCTACCTTGTGGCGCTTTGGACACAAAAAATCACTATAGACTATTGATAAAATGCCAACAGTAAGACACATCAGCGTTGAAAATGCGGGCCGTTAGAATCTTCAATGTCGAATAATGTTGATGGCTTTTCGTTTGGAAACAACATGATTTTGCCATTGATCCACCCCAAACAGGCGGTTCTTTCATAGCAAAAGAAATCAAACTGAAGACATACCTGGTTGGTGGTTTCAAACCCTCTGAAAAATATGAAAGTCATTCCCAATATATGGAAAAATCATCCAAATGTTCCAAACCACCAACCAGATACCCAAATAGAAGCTGTAAAATAGGGAGCCAAGAATGATCTCTAGGGGCAGCCAACAAACCACAAACAGAACCCGGGAGATGACCTTTGAATCGCCCCCAGTCATCAAAACTGTGTGGCAACCACTAAGCATCACCAAGCATGTGGAGTATGATCCCTATGGGCATGGATGAAGTTGTTCAGGTCTGCTCCAGCCTTAGATTCAAAGAATACTGGGTCAATACAGAAGAACCCTCAATGATTGTTCTGTGGTGCAAACGCAAGTGCTTCAGATCAAACAACTCTTGATTTGAAAACCTTAGAGTTTTGCTGAGCCGGACAACAGGACTATGGTAGATTATGGTCAACCGAAATTGTCCCGTGGTTACAGCCCCATCTTATTGGCTAAACCCCAATGCATTTTGGAATGCAAAGCCATATTCCCAATGTCTTTACATTTGAATTGGCTAAATCCCAATATCTGATTGGCTAAATCCCATATTCTTGTTCATTTCAATGCACTTTTTTTTGGCTGCGTACAGCCGCCTTCGGCTCTGAAAATTCCTGCCATAAGTCCATCCTTTTCACTGCTTCAGTCTACGATATGATATCCATTGTTGGTTTATCTATATATATATATATCCAATATTTTCCAATATAGATGAATGGGATATCAAAGACGCAAAGCTTGGGTGGGATATATATATATATGGTATCGTACTATGGCCAATCAGTATTGCTTGGTAGCCTCCTCTAATTTCACTTAGCCGTGGACAAGAAAAATTACCCATTTTAGTTCGATTCTTTACCTATTGAATACCCTCTGGTTATGTCAAAATAGCTATTGAAAATGGCCATTTATAGTGGATTTTCCCATTAATAGCATGGTGATTTTCAATAGCTATGTTAAATTACCAGAGGGTATGTTAAACGTCCATGGTGATTTTCAATATCCAGAAGATAGGTTCATTCCAGAAATCTCAACCAAATTCATTGTCAAACATCAAACATCATTGTCCCATCATTACCCGGAATATCTGGTAATCAGCTCCATGCCTTGCTGGAAAATCCTCCATGTAGTTCCATGTTTTTCCCAGCAAAGCTCCATTCACTTCGGGCATGGATTCCAGCCTTACCCTCTGGTAAACATACAAAAAGCATCAAAAAGCTATGGAAAATCACCATTTTTCATGGTTAAATCAACTATTTCGACTGGGCCATGGCTTCAAGTTCGCTATGTAAACGTTTACCAGGCCGGGTATCATCCATCATCATCCCCCCAAAAAAAATGACCCATTCCGACCATTCCCCAACAAAATTTCCGTCCCATCCATGGATTTCAGCAGCCAATCCTGCGACCGACCATGGGACTGGATAACTTAACATGACTAGTTCCAGAAAAAAAAACACATAAATCATCAAAAATCCCATGGATGTTCTCATATGATAAATCCGAAAATAAAAGCACCCTTTTCCGAAAAGCCACATCGGTCATTGGCACCTGATAGGCAGCCAGCTCCGCTGCCTTGCCCCACTGCCCACAGCCGCGAGCCCCGAAGCCTCCGCGTGGGGTTGGTTTAGATCGTTGATTTTTTTGGGGTGAGAACCCACAAAAAATTGGTGATTGAATGAGAATTAATGAGACTTCATGGTGATTTAATTGTGATTTATACAGTATATATAATGGTTATTTAATGTGACTTAATGGCGATGTGAGGGGACTTAATGGTGATTTAATGGTGTTTTGTTGGTGAATTAATGGTGAATTAATTGTGATCTCATGGCGATTTCATGGGACAAAATGTGGTTTCACCCAAGGAAATGATGCTTTTATGTGATTTAATGGGGGACACAAACAAGTTTTTATGTCGCCCAAAAATGATAAAATCTCTAATCCATTCTAATCCAATCAACAGAATGGGGTTTCTAGCTATTCAAGAAACCCACTGTTTTAGCAAACTGTTGATCGCTGTTTCTGATGTAGAGTGGTTTAGATCTCTAACCATGCTCAACTCCGAGAAAGGGAATACCCGCTCGCGATAGCACCAAGGAAGAGCCCACCCCAAAGATCTAAAAGGGTGCTTCATCACAATTTCAGGATAGGATTTTACCACCTTCTATCTTTTTGGAGGATTGATTACTATATACTAACCCCAAGTACCGAAAAGTCTTGCCAGGATTTTTTTGTATCGATGATATGTAGCATTTCCAGCTCTGATTCCAAGGCCTCTTAGCGGCCACTGAGCTCTTCACGCGCCAAGACCTTCTGAAGGCTATACAATGTCGCCTGCGATGACGATCCCTAGGGATCTAGAGAGCTACGAACATAGGGATGAACCAACAATAATCCGAATAAATGCATGGCTCAATAATACAATTAATTGATATATATATATAATGGTTCATACATATATTCATGTCCCTGGATCATGTATGACATATTCAGGAGCCACGAAAAACATTGGATATGAACCAACAATAATCCAAGCAGTAATGGACCGTGATGGATGCAAGAAATGGACTCTAAACTTGTGAGCAGAACATCAAAAAATATTCCAATGGTGACCTGAAAGATATAGCATTGAATATGGAGGTCTTATTTTAGCAGCTTGTCAACATTGACCACGAATCCATGAATGATACAATGATATTATGGTCATCGTCCTTAGTATGTCTGGAAAATGTGAACGCCCAACAACCAATGGTGTTTTCCCCATTCTTTGATGGTCATGGCGTTGATTCACACTGGGCCATTCTTGAGATGACTCCCCTATCATGTGGTTGGGAAACTCTCAGTAGCTCCTCGATTATCCTCAATTCATAGGGGATATGGAGACCAATAGATCCTCAGCACCCCCGTACTCACATTTTATAGTAAATGCAATTTAGTCATAAAAAATTAATTGGTTTTCACCAGCTTCGAGGCTTGCTGAAAAAACGATCAATTTTTTTCCCAGCACATGACCGAGGCGATTTCCTGGTCCCCAATGAAGACTTTTACCAGCTCTGCAAATCCAAGAATCTCCGTCCAACTTACGCGATCTCAAGGCAACAAGATCCAACAAATTCATTGAACCAGTTGGCGAATAAAAATAAGCCACAATACATATGTTTTGGATTTTCGAGTTTGATAATTTTTTTTCGTGGCGAATATAAAAAACTCCCAAAACATCATATGTATTGTGAAGTTCCTGTATATTTTATCCGTTGCATAATCGGTTTATGGTATTACGCTCAAGATTCTTAGCCCCAAAAATGGATGCTGAATGATGCCGAGGGGTCGACACATCCATATACCAACTATGAATTGTTGCTTACATATATGGTTACAATTATATAAATTATATCAATTATATGTTGTATCATACTCAACTATCTCAGTTGGGATATACATATACCAATTATCATACTCAATTATGTTCTATTCTATCAAATATACAATTATATCAAATGCTAAATTATATCAATTATATCAACTGTACAACTATATATTGTATCATACTCAATTATCCCAATTGTTGAAATATCTCAACTATAATATATATATGATTATATATGTATCCCATAATTGGTGGATTCAGATGCATACTCTTTTTGCCAGGCCTCGCCATTGGAGCCGGTCATATCTGCACAGACCTGGTGATCTTGTGTACAACAATGTGATACCTCCAACAATGGTACAACAATGATCATTGTCGTACCAATATGCGAATTTCAGATGTTTTTTGGGGCATATCATGAGAGATACTGAGATACTGGTTGGTGGTATACCTACCCCTCTGAAAAATATGAGCAACCAGTTGGGAATATCATGACAATGAGAGATAAGTAACCATAATGGGGGTGATATAATTTCTTGATTTAATAACCAAACTCCAAACATGGTACAACAATCACGGAAAAATGGGGGAAATTATTGTGATTTTACCAGCAATACATGTTCAACCAGCAACGGATGGTGCTATGATGGGACTCTATGGATTTTAGAGTTTTAAACCAAACATTTGATTGCCGTATCATGGGGATTTGATGGGGAAATATGATGGGGAAACAGGGGACACTTGTTGTTTTTGTTTGGCGATGGATTTAGACCAACCAAGATACCCTCTGGTAAACTAACATAACTATGGAAAATCACAATTTTTCATGGGAAAATCCACTATAAATGGCCATTTTCAATAGCTATTTTGACATAACCAGAGGGTAAGGGTTCAACCGTCTGAAAACTGAGATGAACACGCCACAACGTTGCCATTTGAATAGTCAAAACGATGATAAGACAGTGGTTTTCTGTCTGCATGTTGTCACGTTGTATCCTATTTCAGACAAACCTAAACGGAACTTGTGGATCAGCTCAATACCCTCTGGTAAACTAACATAGATATGGAAAATCACCATTTATAATAGGTAGATAAACTATAAATGGGCCAATTTCCGTAGCAAACTGTTAGTTTACCAGAGGGTAATCCCATTATCCCACAAAAATTGGTTTATTTTGAAGCCACCATGGGGGAAATCAGATGGGCGGTATGATGGAGAAATCTGCGCCAGTAGGACATGAAAAAAAGCCAACATGAGTTGCGGGTGCAGTTGGGCTGGGGTGCCCAATGTGCAAAGAAACCTGTTATCAACATTTATTATGAATGTGTGTTTTTTTTCCTGGTGATGTCGGATCCAAATGTTGATTCTATCCATGTTGGGGTTACTGTAATTGAGTATGGATCCAATGGTCAACAAAACAAAAGGTTCATGGCCCTTCCTACCCCCAATCATAAACAACCCGAAACTCCGGTGGAATGTTGACCCGTTCATCTGGGGGTTCTACAAATAGGCTGGGGTTGGGTGGTCGGATATTGAAGACATCCACAATCTGCAACGCCCACGGCCCATGGCAGAAAAAGTTTCATCTTGGGATGATTCCACTTGCGCTAATCGCCCATTGAGACCGTAGCTTGTGATGGAGTTTGCCCTTTGTGCATCCTACCAGCAAAGTCATGGCTCCAGGCATCACCAACTTATGCCCCGGCGGGAAAAAATAACGAGTCGACCTCTCCAAAGCTAACTTCCATGAGACTTCAAAGCTGGTTCCATTGATATCTTCGGACAGAGTAACTGAAACAACAACATGTTGAGATAGCCAGACTCGTAATCATTATATATATAATATGTTCATTTAACATTGTATTTTTACTAAATTAAATGAGTAAATGAACATATTCTTTGCGTTGGTACCGGATTGGCAACCGTCTTAAAGCAAGACTCATGATGATCTACACAACCGCAACCCTTTCAAACCCTCAGCTCCCGAGCACTGCTGTCCGCGCGACATTTTTCTTCCTCTCATGGTGCCTCTGGCCATGGCATGGGACGTCTGGCTCTAAGTTCGTGTACCACCTCCTGATGGCCATTCATAGAAGCCAAATCCCACGCGGTTTGTCCATCCTCTGTGGTTAAATGAACATCTGCACCTGACTGAATCAGTGCCCGAACCACCTCCAGATATCCTCCCGCAGCCGCGATGTGCAATGGTGCTACGCCTGTTTTTGTGGCCTGATTCTTGTTGGCCCCGGCTTCGACCAGTACACGGACAGTATCGAGATGTCCTTCTGCAGCTGCAATCCACAAGGGTGACATCCAGTCATCATTCGCCTTGTCTTTCGAAGCACCAACTTCTACCAGCCAGCGTACAATTTCAACATGACCCTCTTCAGATGCAGAGTACAGAGGCGTCTCACCGTTTTTCCTGGCTTGATCCTTGCTGGCCCCAGCTGCAACCAGGAAGCGGACAATGTCGAGATGGCCCTCTTGAGCTGCAAGTCGCAATGGTGTTGTTCCTCCCACCGTGCATTGATGCTTGCCGACCCCAGCTTCAACCAGGAAGCGGACGACATCCAAATTGCCTTGCCGAACTGCTAGATGCAAGGATGTGAACCCCTTGCGGGTGGCAAGATCCTTGTTGACCCCAGCTTCAACCAGGAACCTGACAATGTCAATATGGCCTCCTAGAGCTGCATTATGCAAAGGCGTCCACCCATGGTGGTCTTGGTCTGTCGTACGCTGATCCTTGTTGGATCCGGCTTCAATCAGGAAACGGACAATGTTCAGATGCCCTTGCTCAGCTGCAAAATGCAATGCGGTGTTCCCTGCCTGAGCTCCTGTTCCCGTTGACAGCTGATCTCGGTTGGCCCCAAACTGTACAAGAAAGGAAGCAACCTCAAGGTGGCCACGAAATGCTGCAAGGTGAAGTGGTGTCATCCCATTCGTCGTCACCTGATCCTTCATGGCCCCAACTTCAATTAGAATGCGGGCAATGTCAACATGGCCTTCCCAGGCAGCAAAATGCAAAGGCATCCATCCATTTGAGTCTGTCGCATTTTTGTCTGCACCTGCCTCAAGCAACAGCTGCAAAGGTGCGGCATGTCCATTCGCAGCCGCGTGATTTAGCAAGGTTTGGCCAGCGTCATCTATCACGTGAGGAGTCCGTGGCCGTTGCAACAGTTTTTCCAGAGCAACTGCATCGTTGTCCCTTGATGCAGACACAAGCTGTTGATCTTGCTCTTTATCAGGTGGCCAAAAATCCAAAATCACCAGCTGAACCTTGACAGAGGCCGATGCAAAGACCTCATCATCTGAGATCTCAGCGCCATTTGAGCCTTCTTCCAGCAGCTTTTGCCGAAATCTGGTGATGCCAAACTTACACGCCAAGCACTGCTTCACGGACTTCGCCGACTTTCCTTCGAACTCGTCTGGATCAAGGAATGCCAGCTCCTCCCCTGAGACGGCGGAGCACACCTCCATGGCTGCAGTACTAGACTATTTATACATGAAATCAAAGAAAGAACATACTGTACTCGTACGGCGTACGGTAGTTGCACATGACAGATGTTGATGAATAAGCTACAACGAGCTCTGACCTGTCAGAAGTTTTTGTTCACGTACATGGCATACCATGGCATACCTATACTCTTGCAATCTTTCACGAGTAAAAAAAATCAGAGATAAATGAATGATAAATGCAAGTCCGCAACATTGGGAATGTTACCAAGCAATCATGACTCAGTGAATCCATGTTGATATCTTCAAAACGCCGGCGGTTTCAATCCCGGAGTGACCGGACTAAAATGATGCTCCGTTCCCAAACCGCAGTCTAAAAATCAAATCCGGCGAAAATCCAGTAAAATATGTTCGTCTGGGTCAGATGTTACTATATGTTTTGCATTAACCATCTCATCGAATTGAGTATCATCTATTAATTAATTAATATCATCTATCATCTAGTATCTATATATATTGTTCGTGAATGATCGTGAATTAATATCATCTAATTCTTTGAGTACCCAATAAATTGACCCATCAAAATCCCAAGAGGCTTAATCCCAAGTATGTCCAAGAATTCAGGACCAATTCCTCGAGTCGTGACTTTTGACCAAGCCCCGTCTGTCATCATCTGTGCCATGGTCAAGGACTTACAGGCATGGGAATCCTGAAAGAAAAGTTTATATATATATATATTATACCCTCTGGCTATTTAACATAGCCATGGAAGCCATGGCCCATAGAAATAGATGGTTTACCGTTCTGGGTGGCTTTTCCATGGCAAACTGTGAATGTCATAACCAGATGGTGTAATTCCCGATGAACATGGAGCAATGGCCATCCACCCGTTTTTTCGGATACCATCTATCTACCATCTATCTTTTGACCATGGCGAGAATTTATGCGAATCTGTGCAGGTACCAAGACTCTGAGGGGTTCCATCTTGAAAAAATGTTTTCGGTTTTAGTAGGGATGGATGTCAAATCAATGGGGATATTCCCCCCAAAAAAATAAGCCTAAAACATAGGCCAAACATATATGGTAGGTACCTCCAATTTAGGTTTCTGAAATGGGATGGATGTCAAACACTCCAAATGTTGAAAAATAACGTCTACCCTCGGGTAAGCTGTCCCATAAGTGATGGGAAAGATCCACCATGCTATCAATGGGTAAATCCACTATTTCGACTGGGCCATTTTCAATAGCCATGTAAACGTTTACCAGAGGGTACATCAAATGATGAATATTCCATAATGGTTTTGGAGGTTTTCAGCCAGAAAAAATTAGGCTTCATCAATACTGATTGATGACCCAAAATACTGGCTATGTGGGTTTTGGTTGTTCCAATGCCACTGATGGGTTGTCTAATAAGATTGGGTAGCCCAAAATCCCATGATTGACCATATTTTTCCCCGCTGTGTAAGTGGGGTGAACTAATCTATGACTAAGTAGGTTAAGCCATCGAATGTCCAATATGTGTTTCCCATTATTTATTTCCCCATCTTGATACCAATGATTATTTCCAGTCTATACTTTCCAATAATATCACCATGTAATGCTGATTAAATCCGTATTTATTGTTGGTTAAATCCCAGGATATTCCCCAGAAACATTCTCATTAAACCTCCCCATTAAACATCCCCATGATACCATGACTGTTGTACCAGTTTTGGTGTTTGGTGTTAAAACATGTTAAAACCACAAAATCCCAATATATATTATAATAATATTATATATATACAGTATATTGTTAGTTGTCGCTCATTACAGTCCCGTTAGACATACCAATAAAATGGTTGTAGCAAGGGTAGTGCAAACAATCACACCATCCATTCCTTAACGTCGCGCCTCATAGAGCAGTCCTGCTACCCGTTCAGCCAGGTTTACCTCCTGGCTCTCGAGGGGAATCGATATGAATCAGTGGTGAAAAATATCCCAGGAGATGAATTATATGAACAATATTCAGTGGTGAACAATATCATTTGGTTTTTCAGTGGTGAATTAATGCTAGGATTGATCAACAATTGGTGGTTAAAAATGGTTAGGAGAACATTCATCAATAAGTATGACAACATTCATCAATAATTAGCCAATGAACTGGGATAATACTGATTACCATCTGATAAACTAACAGTTTGCTATGACAAATCACCATTTTCATAGGTAAATCCACTATAAATGGGTCATGTTCAATAGCTATGTTGAATTGGCGGAGAGTATCATCGAATATCCATTAATGGAGTATGATGATAATATATTAAGAACCGATTATAATGGAAGAATTCAAAACAATGGATTATAATGCGTGATCCATTAATCGTGAATCAATATAAATTCATGAATCTCCATACTATCATACATATAGGAATATGATGAAAATGCAATGGTGATATAAGAGTAATATAATGGTAATATAATGATAAGATAATGATGATATAATGGTAATATAATGGCATTATAATGGCAATATAATGGGATTATAAAGGTAATGACCACTATAAGATCAATAATCCTCATGTCATAGATTATAATCTTGGTGACTCAATGAATCCAGAAAAATCTCCGTTAGCCGATGATTCCAAACCCAGGATACATAACCATTATAATTAATTGGTTCACAATATGAAGGATATATTAATCATCATTGATCATATTAATGAATGGTTCATATTAATCATGAAATCATAATCCCTATATGAATATGAGGGTTTTTCTTAAACATTGGGGGGTATCCCCAGTCGTCACCCATGACTTGGATGTAGAAGTATATATGTTTATTGTACGTGTGGATGGATTGAGATAATGCAATGTAAATGTGAACGTGATATGATGTAATTTAATGTATGGTAATATGTGCATGCATGCATGTATGTAGACCTAGATGCATCGCGAAAAGATACGGGCAATATGTATAAATATATCTATAATATATATAACTAACGATACAAATATGCCTTGCTGAAGGAATGGATAGAATCAGCCAACGCTTGAAACACTAACAACTCTGGAAACATATTTTTTGTTTGAAACCCAATTGAAGTACTTGGTGATTGTACCGATGTTGATTGGCTAGTTGTTAAGGAACTGTGTGCTATTGTTTACTTATCCAAATAACACTATACACATAGTCACCTAACAATTACATAAATGGGGTTTCAAACAACAAAGGGATATAACTTAACCGAGAATAACTAACTGCCAAGAAACAATACTATGACGTACCCTGCAATCAAAAAAATCGCAATGGGAAATCCACTAGAAACTGTATGAGCATTTAGATGGGAACATCTGCTATAGGAAATTGTCCATTGCGATCTTTGATTTTTCAGCTGCTAACAGCAGCAATAGGCGGGCTGGATCAGAAAGTGATGCCATCGTTGTGCGACACATATTGTTGCTCCCTCCAAAGGGATCCTTTACATCCGCAAACACGCCGCAGTCCTCTCGGGGTCAGGATCCAGTTGGTGATCCAGCCAGAGAGAACTGGCGAGCGACTGCAGTGGTGAAGTGAAGCGAACACTACGACGCCGCTTGAGGATAGCCTCTCTTCCAAGTCCAGCTTCACTTCGTCCATCATGGACGAGCTATTGCAGAAAGCTCCCATGATATTCCCTTAAAGTCTAGTGCTTAATCCTTTGAATATCTTTGAATATCATGGATGACAAGGAATATCACAATCCCCAATCAATGGATTTCCCAATCCATGTAGGGGACCTTAGAATACCAAAACGAGGCAAGTGGAAGCTGCATGGCACGTCATAAGTTGCGTCATAAGGTTCTCCAAGAGATCGCCTTTAAAAGATCCCATATCAGATCCCAAACATCATCCCGAATAGGTATGAAAATCCCATATAATGCCATCTGGTTGGTGGTTTCAACCTACCCCTGAAGAAATATGAGTTGAAGTCAGTTGGGATGATGAAATTCCCAATATATGGAAAAATAATCCAAATGTTCCAAACCACCAATCAGTTATCAGTAGACATTTCAGGAACCTAAATGGAGGTACCTGCATGTAAGGACTGTGTAAGGGCTATGTACTGAGGGTATACCACCGAAATATGGCTTGATGTGGCACAGTACCTCCAGTTTAACTACCTGCAATGGCCATTGAAATTATCGGAATTCTAGGTAAATTATAATACCATATCATATAATATCTATGATCTCTTAGGGATTCTCATATCAGATAGGTGAAATAATCATGATAAATGAAGAGTTTTTCGCATCAACCAGCAGGGCTTCTGAGCCTAAACTCTTGACCAATCTCCCAGCGTTTTTCGCCGCCCCGCGCCAGAAAGCTGGCGGCAATGCGGAACTCGCGCAGCGACAAAGGAAGGTCCATACCTGATGAAGGATTTTGCCATGTCGAAATGGATGAAATTTCTATGGGATATCTTATCTTCTATGGTAAACCATGGATAAAATTTCTATGGGATATTTTCTATGGATAATATTTAATTGGAGAAACCATGCTTTTTTTACCAACGATCATTGTTTTTTCTAGGGATATCTTGTGGTTAAGTCTACAATAATCATCAAGCTTCATTCAGGATCAAACCAACCATGTTCTGGAGGTATACAACTGGCAAATATATGTATAAATATATCATGGAATATATATACTGGTTGGTGGTTTCAACCCCTGTGAAAAATATTAGTCAGTTGGGATGATTATTCCCAATATATGGAAAAATGAAAAATGTTCCAAACCACCAACCAGTATATATATAGCCACAATACAGTATACCATTCATTCGGGAACCCCTTATTTTACAGCAAACACAGACACTATGTTTTATAACCATCAAATATTGAACATTCATCAGTTAAATATGACATTAAAAACCCATTGACCAGTCAACAAGGGGGTTGAGTCCGAAGCTGGAATTAAACCAGCAAAAATGGTACCCTTTGGTTATTTAACATAACTATGGAAAATGGCTCATTCATAGAGGATTTGTGATGATTTTGCAATCAAGAGATGGCAACTTCAGTGGTAGGGACAATCGACAGGACACATGACATGGTTGCTATCCATCAAATATTAGCGGGGCCAAAAAACACATTTCCCAACAAAATGAAGTCTGTGAGGTGTGAAAAGTTGGGATGCAACATAAGAAGTGTCAAAGTGTGATCCAACAATCAAGCACTGTCGGGATTGTGTATGTCAAATTGGGTGTCAATAGCTGTTAATATTCAGCCAAAATGTGGGGTTATGATCATTGCAAACCTTAACCCAAGTTGGCCATGATATATGGAACATGAATCCAACAATATCCAAAAACACTATCATCCCCAATGCCTCTAGAAATCTGAAGGTTGGATTCAACAATCAAAAATTAGGTACACCCACGCCGGAAAATGAGGACATTTCACTGCCCATCATCATCATCATCATCATCAAAAATTATATGTTTTGCTATTATTGCTACTATTGATAGTGATACTACCTTATTGAAGATCTTCAATAAATATAATGAATGTAAAAGTTTTTCACGGGACTGGGACATCGTCATCCAGTCATCCAGTCATCATGAAATCCCGGTGAATTCCGCAGGACCTTTTCGGAGCTACTGGCCGAAGGTTTTCACTGCTTGGTGGCGCAATAAGCATCTTGAATAACATATGGTTAATATATGGTTAATGTATGGTTAATGTATGGTTAATATATGGTTAATGTATGGTATTATATGGTTATATAATGATGGTTAATAAGAGCTACTGGTTGGTGGTGCAATAACCAACCATCTTGAAAAATGATGGACTTCGTCAATGGGAAGGATGACATCCCATATATTGATATATATATATATGAAATGGAAAATAACCCATATGTTTGAAACCACCAACCAGGCTATCATATCATAGTTGGTTTACATGATGTCAATGGGAAGGATATGGAAAATTGAAAATCTTTGAAACCACCAACCACTTCAAGTAGCAAAGCTCTTTCAATCAGTTGAGAATGCCGCACGCAACGGAAATTGTTCAATCTTGAAACCCCAAGTCAGATTTGCACAGTGTTGAGGTTAGGGTCCTACCCGTCATTCTTTTCAAGTGACCCGTCCATCAGTGTCGGACCTTGTTGACGAACCTCTTTCGGTGCAGATGAAAAACACCTTCAAGCATGAATTCCACATGTTATTCTTGATTCAAAACCGATTCTTTTCTTAATTCAACCCCATGATGTTTGTCGGTCAACACTTCATTCTTGCTAATTCCCCCACAGTTATGGCCCAAATACCAGTTATAAGTCAGTGAAATAACACCATTTATGGAATTATGACTCCATTTTACCATAGAAACCACTGGGCTTTAACTGCAGCGTTTTTGACGTGCGAAAAAAACAACGTCCCATTTGTTGTGCCAGGAGACACGCGTTCAAAGGATCGAAGGCGGCTTCGGTGTTCAAGTGCCGCTCCATGAGCTGTCGCCATACCTGGATTCTGTGGTGATTCAACAGTGAAAACCCTAGAAACCAGGTGTTTTTATGGTTCTAAAATTGGGTTATCATTCCATAAATATCCATAAATGGGGTTATTTCACTGACTTATAGTTGGTATTTCGGGCCATAATTGAATGAACATTCCTGGAATACTTTCTGGCGATTGTCATTAAAATCATAGACTGATTGAATGTAATTGTCTGTAAACTAAAATCATTGAGTCTTTGACATCAAACTAGAAACTTATAAACAACCATTAATCCAGCATAAACCACTATATATAAACCAGTATAAACCATTATTAATCCATTATTAATCTGGATCCCGCCAAAAGCCTCCCCACACACACCATTCCCACCATTCACCCTACGGAAACCTCGCCAGCCAGCACCACCCGCATGTTGGCCTTGGAGTTGTGAATTGAAATGTGGAATTGGACCAAAAAACCTATAGATCGATGGTGAAAACTAAACTTAAATATGGCATAATGTTTGATCCAGGATTCCTCCAACAGTTGAATTAAAACTGAAACTATTGAATTCTATCCTACTAATTATGTTCATCTAGTTTGACAGGGAACATGAAAAGACGACACCCTTTTTTTTCGGTGTCTGGGGCTGAGAATCTACAACTGGATTTGTATCATCCAAAAAGGTTGGTTACTGTAGTTGTATCCTATGATATCCCCAAATCATTTTCACACACACCCATACATCATATCAACTTTGTTCTCTATCCAATTGTATTCCCATTTCTTCCGAAGTTTGGTTAACAACTCCCATGTTACTGGGGCAACCAAAATAGTTTTTTCCTACTAAAAAAACATTAAAAAAATGCAACTAATCAGTTGATTCTTTGCTTATTTTGATTGGTTTAAGGTGATTGGTTTAAGAGAAAATCTAAAGAAACCCATGCCTTGGTTTTCCTGTAGATTTTCCCTAAACGACTCCGCTGGTCGATGTTTCAATCCATGTGTTTTAAACGTCTTTTGGATTCTTCCTGATTCTTGCCACGTAGCCTCTGGTTATGACTAACATAGCGAACTGGAAAATGCTCCATTTAGCTCGATGCTTGGCAAAATGTACCTATGAAAAATTGTGATGTTCCATAGCGAACTGTCAAATAACCGGAGGGAATATTCCATGATATTCCATTTCATCCCATGAATATCCGTTAATATCTCATTATTTCCAATGTATTGCCCATAATTTTGCCACTTACCCTTGGGCAAACTTTTAAATAGATGTGGAAACCCTAATGGTTTCCCCAAGAAGAAAACTACAATTGGTAGTTTTTCCACATCTATGTAGACGTTTATAGCAACCAAAAAAATGATATAAACGTGTTTCCAGGATGATATAGATTCTGCTGTCCCAAGATTCTATAGGTTTCCAATGATGTTCTATCTATTTGAGGTTTACTGTAATTTCCAGGTGTCCAACTTTTCTATCATCCCTATATCTTAGTAGCTAGAGGTCATCTTTCCCGTCTTTTTAATACCCCCCCAGCCGGCCAAGTTCAAATAGCTTCCCAAAACATTTTCCACTTTCGATTTTCCAACTTTCCTATGTTTAATGTGAGAAAAACAATGCCATAAACATCCATAAACCACCCATTTGGGAATGGTAAACATACCAGTTATACCACCTTGGTTTATGGCATTGTTTTACTCACATTATATCAGTTTGTGTGTTCCAATTTCCCATAATATGTTCCTTTTATATAGATGTTCCAGTTTCCCTATTTTTTTTTATATCAGTTGAGGGTTTTTTCCAAGTGTCCAACTGTTCTATCATCCCTATATATATATATTAATCCTTTTTCTATGTGGATTATTTATAGAAAATTGATATTTTCCATAAACCTGTTTCCAGTTTTATTTGCCATCCCTATATGATATAATGTTGTTTATGGCATTGTTTTACCCACATTATATCATTTGATGTATTACCGTACATAATAAGGTTTATTGGGTAAATATGTGTGGGTAAACATACATTTCTGGTAAAATGTAAATGCCCAACCAAACATATTTAACCAATAAATGACACCCAATACATGATATTTACCATAAATATATAACGTTTATTATTGTCTACCCAGGTCTCGCAGGTATTACCAGACATATTTACTATTTATTATAAAGTGTTATTGTACATTTATTTATTTACTATTTATTATTATTATTCACTATTCATTATTGTGGGTATAATACATGTATTCGTTATTCTGGGTAAATAATAATGTTTCACAAACCTGAATTGTTGGGTCATTTGGGGATGATTTCCCTTATAAACCATGATTCCAGGGTTCGGGAGAACAGTGAGGTCGTTATAATTTACCCATATGATCATCTGTTATCATCTATTATCATCTATTATCATCTCTTATCATTTATGATCACTTATGATCATCTATGATTATCTATTATTATCATCTATGATCATCTATGATCATCTATGATCATCTATGATCATCTATGATCATCTATGATCATCTATTATCCCATGATTAGCTATATAATCCCATTTATTCCCATATATTGCTGGTGATATCTTGTTTTTGCAGTGGCCCATCCGATCCCATATATATATATACATATATATATTATGATCACAGATTGCTGGAGCTTCGGTCATACCACATATTATTAGTACTGGTTGGTGGTTTCAACCCCTCTGAAAAATATGAGTCAGTTGGGATGATGACATTCCCAATATGTGGAAAATAATCCAGTCATGTTCCAAACCACCAACCAAATAAATATTGTGATCATTCACAGTTAATCAAACCAATAACCAATACTATTACTATATTCTTACTATACTATTACTATATTATTACTATAACCAATACCCAATACTATTAGCCAAGATTTCTTGGTTTATGCCCATGTCTCGGTGAACTCCCCAGCTGAGTCCAGCCACGTGAGGACAGCGCAGCCATCTGCGCCGCCGCCGGGCGTTGACCCGCCCGGCCTGCTCCAAGCCTGGCAAAATTCTGAGACCCATGGGAAAACATAGGGGAATTCACCAACAAATAGGGGAATATAACTAGAATTAAACTACAAATATGTGTATACATACATACATATATATATTATATATATTGTATATATATATTGTATATGTATATATATATATATTGTATATATATATTATATATATATTGTATATATATATATATTGTATATATATATATATTGTGTATATATATTGTATAATATATATATATGTTGT
>Ga0126342_10002773_pt1:17500-27959 | contig 27959 bp, 27 predicted proteins | sample Cyp1metagenome_FD_92528 | JGI IMG/M metagenome (GOLD analysis project Ga0126342, IMG submission 92528) | Coral microbial communities from Lord Howe Island, Old Settlement Bay, Australia - Cyphastrea 1 metagenome | ecosystem: Host-associated > Invertebrates > Cnidaria > Coral ... | reverse complement strand
GTCACACACCATCTTTCCTCCACCTCCTCCTTTGTCTTTCCTTCCTTCCCCGTCCCCGCTACAACATTTCTGGCTCATTATTGGAAGAAGTTGACTTGTGGGGTTATCCGGTCCTTTTATTATCTTTCTTTATTTATCCATCTTTCTATCTATCTGTCTATCTATCTATCTATCTACCTATCTATCTATCTATCTACCTACCTAATCTATCTATCTATCTATCTACCTATCTATCTATCTACCTACCTATCTATCGATCTATCTATCTACCTACCCACCTACCTACCTAAATCTATTAATTTATCTCTCTATCTATCTACCTATCTATCTATCTATCTATCTATCGATCGACGGATCGATCTATCTATCTGTCTGTCTGTCTGTCTGTCTGTCTGTCTACTCTATCTACCTATCTACCATTATACAATTATCTACCTACACCTATCTGTCTATCTATCTATCTTTCCTCATGCCACTCTTGTATTTATAATACAGACCCCATACTGTCGGGGAAAGCTGGCTCCCTGCCTTAAGAGGGTGGAAACCCAATCCGTCATTCTTTGTTGATGGGTCAATCCAAGTTACACCTTCAGGTGCTCACGTTTATCATGATTACCCGTCGGTTCTTGCTGCCTTGCGATTTTAAATCTACAGTGCATTTCCCAAAGTTGGAAAATTGGAACGGAACGCCTTTCTTTCGGGGAACGCACCACGGTTTTATGTAGATGTTCCCCCAGCCCTCCCCAATGAATGATTACATCGTCATCAGCGAAGCCACCAGCATGGACTACTTTTCCCATCTAACAGGCAATAGCTTCAATTGTCCGGCGGGTCATTTGAACACTTTGGGTTGACATCTACATTTTGGGTGTGGATTGGGGATAGGGTTGTTCAACATGAAAATGGCACTGCTTGATTAATGCGCAAGAAACAACAACATCAATGCCAACATTTGCGGGTTTGAGCGCCGGTTTGGGTGATGACACGCTCATTGTTTGGAACATTATACCTCTTTGTCTATTGTTTGTATGCTTACTTTCGCCGGTTGATTTTTGCGCATCCAGTGCATATACTTTGAGCATGTGTATAGATATGTGTATAACATACATATGTACTTATATGAGTGTATAGTCATCTCTGAGTTTCCCTTGCTCTGTTTGCCGTCACTTTGGTGTGTTCATTGCGACTTTTGTCTCTGTTAGTTACTGCTTTGTATCGTCCTGGTTACAGAGCTAATGTCTATTTTATACCGTCCCCAAAATGAGCAGTGGCAAACTATTTGCTACTGATGTTGTGGTTGAAACTAGCCTCTCTCTCTTTGAATCATTGTGGTTTTTGTTAATTGACTTGCAATGACCCAGTTGGGAACCATCTATTTACCCTTTTTATTTTTAGCAAATTATTGGAATCTCCAGGATCATGGTATGTCTCCTTTTACCCTCTAATTCAAGGGGTTCAATCATGACAATTTATTTTAACTGGACAACCATGTAGGCACATGATAGCGCCCTCATTGGCCCGCGTCATGAAAATAATAGATATAGGCCCGGTATGGGAATCATCCAGAATTCGGGTCGATGAATTTTCATGCCTGGCTGAATATGTTTTGAATTTCTCATTGGCTATTCCATAATTTGAAGAGTTTAGTGGGAATATATGAATATTAATACTGTTTTTGGTGTTTGACAGCCAGCTGAAGCAAATCCGAGTCATTCATCACTTCCTGAAGTAAATTGCTATATGGAGGGTGTGCCGCAGTTTCAGCCACACAGACACCTATATCAGAATTATGTAACTCAATAATAAGTTTCCATTGATTGTTGGTTGTTCTCCCCTGCTGATTGTTTTGTACCGCCCAGCCAGGTCAAGTGTTGGATCGATTGCAGAGGCGCCTCAAAGCGGGCGAGCCTTTGAGTGCGCGGAAGGTGGGGCGCCGTGCCTCGTGGTCATAGCGATTTGATATAAAACCAAATCATACAAGGTTGTACCCCCCAGTGATGTTTGTTGGTTTATAAACCATGGACCATAGTATATAAGTATAGATATATCTACCATAAATCATAGTTATTGAAATTATAAACCATCTTAGCTAACTATAGGGCACCACCTTGTAAAGCTACCGTTCAAGGATGAGTTTTGTCAGTTTGTGGTGATGCTGGGGATAGCTGATTTTTGGGTTTACCATTTTCATTATTATATATAACCATTGAAATCAAGTATTAGGATATTCCGAAAATAACAACGGTTTATTGGTTCAATAGTGTTTTGGCCAATTTTTTTGGTGTAGTTCCGCTAATGTCATGCCTATATTTGATGTGGTCCAGTTTGTGATGTTTTTTTTTTCGTTATCACCATTTAGTCTGATTATTTGCGCTTTGTTCATTCAAACCACCAGCTATCCCAGCTACTTTCGATTCTCCGCATTGAATCGCTGTACATTTCCCATGTGTGCTTTGGTGATTGCATTGGGTATGTCTGGATATAGATATTGGTGGCATGCGGATTGACTCGCACCGTCTCACCTATGTTTGTCTCCGGTACTCAAGGCATTTTTTTGGCACCAGCAACCATTCGTTGGTTTTGGGCATGGAACTTTATGTAGCCAGTTTTTGGGATACAATCAGGATACAAGTAACAGTTGCTCACCATCACCATACCGTAAGCCATCCATCGATATATCTATATATATTTATATATACATTTATATTAATTATATATATAAATATATACATCTATATGTATATATACATATATATATATATAGATATATGTATATATATATATACATCTATATTAATTATATATATATACATTTATCTCCCATATTCGCCTCGTATGGTGAATTTTGACGACAAAACTGACATTATGTTGTTGGGATAAATATAATGTGAGTAAATGTGCCATACACGGGGCATTTGGGTGTGGATTATTCCCACGTAGGATAATGCTGGCCAACATGATCCAAACTGTATATCATATATATATATATATAAGTATCTCTCTCTCTATCTCATATATAAACAACATTGTTTATATTGTTTATATTTATCTATGCGTAAGTTGTGCGAAAAATGAAAATAAACAATGACTGCCTGGGATGCACATCCAAGCCAAGGGGAGACCCTGATATATTGTTTTTTTTAAAAATATATATATATATATTTTGTTTATGTATATATATATACTTATGTATGTGTATAGTATATTATTTGTTGCGGGTAGAAGGTCACGAATATACGAATAGGTTTTTATCGATCTGGATATGTGGAACTTACCAGAAAAAGTCGACAATTCTGATGACAACTGTAGCCAGCAAAATTTACGGGGAATAAACAAAGTAAATACGATATTTCTTTTTGAAATCTGAACTTCAGCTGATGCTGGACTTGCCCCCCCCCGCTGCATTTTGCAGTTCGTTTGCTTGGTAATGAGGGAAATTGTTGGGGCCAATGCTATGATCACCTTAGTGGTGATGACTTGCAAGGTGTGGGTGGACCAAAGCTCAGACCTTGAATATTTGATCCACACAGACACAATGTGGGGACAAAAGGGGGTGCAGAAACCGGCAAAATGATGATGGTTGAAGCAGGCATATTTGTATACAGCACATATATTCACAAATTTACGTGTAGATCAATCTACACCACATAATATTTATATATATATATATATATATACATATTTGTATATGCATATGTATGTAAACACATGCTACATACACACACATATACATATATATATACATTTATTTATTTATTTGTTTCCGACGCAACAGGAAAACGGATCAGAACCAGAAATTGTGTTTGTTGGTTGATGATCGCGTGACATGGCGCAGCATGCCACCACTATCAGGTGGCGGATCACGTGGACGAATCCTGTGAATTCCTGGTGCCTCAGCTTGGGATTGGGTTTCCCTGTTTTTGGCAACTGGAAAATAGGCAACACATATAATTAGTAGGGTTGAAAATTTGAATCAACATGGTTTCTCTATGGTTTTCTGGTGTGACGAAACAAAAGGAAAAACAGTGGAAAATAGTCATGAGTCATGACCATTGTTCCAGCCCTCTTTGAGGGGCTTTGCCAGAAACATAAACCTTTGAAAGTGGATTAGGTTGGTTTGCTGAAACAAATGTTGTGCATCAGCCTAGTCCCCCAGCATGTTTTTGGTCCGATCATGTATAGGAAATGCCAATATGCAGACATTCAGTTGAGGTGCTGATTGTTTCCTGATGTTTTTGCCAAGATTGAACCACGGGCAATTGGAGATTGAAGATTAAAACCATTCAGCAACGCTGAACTGTTGGTAGCCATTTTGATCTTACAGTTGTTCATGTAAGAAACCTTTTCAATTTTAGATGTGGCGATGCATTGCCATACTTGCCGAGGTCAAACATTCGCTATCGCCACGGCGATAGCCGATAGGGAGTGTTTGACCTCCGCAAGTAGTTTGCAATTTCATGCTAGATCAGTGGAAAGACCCGACCCATTTGGTACCCTCTGGTAAACGAACATAGCTTTTGAAAATGGCCATAGAAATACGGGATTCACCCAGCTAAAAAATGGTGGATCTCTTCATAGTTTTGTAAACGTTTACCAGAGGGTAACATGTCCAATTGTTCATGTTCCATGATCTTTGTAATTGTGAATCCCAGACATTCCCGTTGTGGGTATTTTCCAGATGTTCCAAGCCTATCATCCCGGAAAGGGGGGGGAACTGTGCAGGAAACCCCTGTATTAAACGGCAAACAACATACTATTCCCTATTTTTCTCAACAAACTTCGCTTACATAAATCCATGAATATCCACCTCCCAATTTTTGATGGTCTAGCTAAATCGCCATTTCCTGTCGGTTTAATCTTCTATTTTTGCTTGTTACATCCCCATTTTGAGGGGTTATTTTCTGGTTATTTAACATAGCTGAAAATGACCCATGTTTTTCGATGATCATGTGATTTACCTAGTGAAAAAATGCAATTTTCCACATGTTAAACAACCAGATGGTAAATCTTTCAACCTCGAGGCGGAGCTCTTAGCTTTCTGCAACCAACCTGAGACGATCGCCGAGGCCGAGAGTTTCGGAATCGCGGGGCGACGGAAAATGTCGGACATGGTGGTGCCCTGGTTGTACAACTAGGATGTACCTTGGGATAAACGAACATAGATGTGCAAAATCCATTGTTTGTAGATCATATGATGAATTATATGTAGAGCATTTTCCGACTGGGAACCCATTGGTTTTCCACGACTATGTTAGTTTGGCCTAGGAATTACCCTTTGAAGATGGTGGTTTAACATGATTTAACCCGGAAATTTATAGATGTATGAGTAAGTATGACATGTGTTTTTGATAGCAAAGTTGCATCATAGCATTTTGTGACCAGGCTAACAGTTGGACTGTGCCTTGTTTATGATGATTTAACGAAAGATAATGGTGATGCAGCTAGATCTAAACTATTATATAGATATGTTTGGCTAACATATATATATAACAATTAAACATGTGGATGTTCATTGGGTTTTTGCACGCCAAAATAATTGAGATATCAATTTTTACGGTTTAGGATAGATTCGCATTGATAGTCAGAGGGGGGCACCACCTTGCTGGCGCTCAAGCCTTGGTCATTTCTTCGGATTGCTGCAATCCAAAAATCATGATTCATTGTTTCCATGTGACACCAACGAGCAGAAATCACCAACGAGCAGTTGGACATATCAGAAGAATCTCTGGATGAGTTGGATCCGAGATTCCTAAAACACAGCGCTCGTTATATTGAATTCGGCTTTATCCAAGAATGGGTACACCAGTACGCCCTCCAAACGGCAACTTGAATGGGGACAGTCATGATCAACGACTGGATTTAGGGTTTTCCCTTCAAAGCTTCAGACATTTCCATATTGTGTTTGTCGCACCTTTGATTGAACACCATGATGGGTGGAAACCCACCTGGCCCAAATGTCTTGCTCAGGTTCTACACAGTGTTGCTGGCGAGGAAGTTTCAGATGAGGCATGAAACGGAAAGCTCTGCATGAGCTTGCCTGAAGTGATCTAGAAAGGTATTTGATGATGCTGCTGTTGTTGTGGTGCTGCTGTTGCTGGGCTGTTTGTTTGATGCGTTGAAGAGATGTTAAGTCATTTGGAATCAGGCCAATGGTTCGCAATAGGGCTGACGTACAACAAACTGTTCATAGAGCCGCTTTAATGTAAATCGGCATCTCTTTATCATTGCATATGCAGTAGTATTTGCATGCTGAGCATATGTGCATATGAATTTACATTGAAATATTTAAATATAACGTATTTACATTATACCACCGTATGTACCGAAAATCATTGAATAATTAAATTGTGTCTAAGCGTATGCGTCTATATACAAATTTACTTCACATTTCATGTATCATACTTATATATATATATCGTTTTTATTTGTTAAAACATTAGATATTACATATGTAGCGTATGCAAATGTATATTTAGGTGCTTATCACCGTATTGTAATGTAAGTGTATATATATATAAATATGCATGTATGTAGATATTTGTTTGCAGACTACACACACGCACATGTATGTATATATATATAATTGCGCTCTATGAAGTATAAGTAGATATACATTTACATGCACATGTCTGTACATAAATGTAAGTATATACATGTATGCATGGGTACATGTATGAATATATTTATTCATGCGTGCATGTTGCAAGTACATGATAAATATGCCCGTTTTGCTTCCTTGCTCGTTCGGGGCTTCACCACATTCACCGCAGCCGTGAGAAGGGATCCATCATTTCATCGGGTGATGTCGTCCACATTGTTGTACCTTGCCGGGAAAAAATGGGAAGGCCAGCGGTTTTTTGGGCAAAGTGTCATATACCTCAAAGGCTGTAGCTGGCTCGACCTTGCTTACATTGGTATGTTTTTGTGCTACTAATGATAAAATGTACTCACCTGCTAAGAACATTTTTTGCAGGGTATCCAAGATTGGCAATGGTAATGTCGAAAATGGCAGGTTCATTGCAGAACATATTGTGAATGTCAAACAGTGTATTTCATTTCCATGGCTTCCTGCTGGTTTCTCAGTGAGTAAATAGTATATATTGTATACCTGGATGGCAATGCTTCTCACTGTTCATGGCATATACTATGAACGTGACTAGATGGAAAATTGTTGTTTTCAAAATGTGACACCCACTTTGTTTTCAAAAACTCAGCGCTCCAAAATTCCAGCACTTTGTGCTTGGGAAGGGAAACCGTCAATTGACTCTTCACGTCAGAGGCAGCGGAAATCGTGTTGGAAAACCCATGTAAACATGATGCCCATCCTGTCCCGTTCAAACGCAACCCACAGGTATGCGATCAAAAGGTAAACCAAATATGCAGTCAACCTGTTGGTGCTGGTGAAAATCTGATTGAACTGTAATGTCTTACAGTTTGCGAGCTGGAAGCCATGGCGCTTTTTTGTGCTCTAAATTGTTCTCTATAACTTTGTTTTTTACCTATAACAAATTGTGATTATCCATAGCTATGTTTAATTATCAGGGCAGCCATGATTTGTCCCTCAAAAAACAATATGCCATGGTGAAGCCCTCCGTTTTTGTTGCTTCACGCCTGAACTATGCTGGTATAGGTTTGACAAACCCCAAAATTACATAGCGCCACGCAACCTCCCCATTCTGGGATATACTGGTAGAACAAAATTGGTGCCCCCCGCCAATATCTTGAATGAATGGCTCCGTGTAGATCGCCCTAAGGATTCGCAAAAGTGGAGCTCTCGTGGCAAGCGTCTTAGAGGGACCTCCCTTTGACAGATTCATCGGAAACCATTGGGGAAGTCATGGAAATAAGTGATATACATGGGATTGTCATGCATGCTTCCCTGATTTTCAGGACAGAATTTAGTTCCTTGCTCTAGGGCTGAAACTGTGGATTCAGAAATCGTTGCGATCATCACAGTACTGGAGTGGGGCATTTTTAACACAGCTTCTCCGCAATGGACGAGTTTGGGTTATGTCAAGGTAAATCATGTACCCAGATGCTGGTGCAGGAATATTTACTCGCATTTACCTCCCAAAAATGGCCCAAATGTGGGTAAATATACCAGACGTGGGGCATAGGGAGCACATGCATTGAGGATGTCCATTACCATGTTTGTTTCCATGGCTGCATATAAAGACTTGAAGGCGCTATGCTGATCTGCCTGACGGTTTCGGCTATGCAGTTACTCAAAACACGGTGATGTACTGAACCATCGAATGTTGCGGCTACCGGTATCATTTATAGTTTCAGTCAAACCGAAGTGCTTGTCTTTGTTCTTGGCGTTTGATGGCATGCAGACACTCTACATGAAACCCTTAGCCTTACGCTTAATTGCTGACAAAAAGAAACCCGCCTTCTCGCACGTTTCCATTGGAAAACAAGCGCCAAAAATCAGGTACGGCACCCTAGAATCCAACCGTTTAAGACCTCAGCATATTGACTCACATTGCTACGAATGGATCGATGTGCATATTTCCAGGATTTTCGTAATTTGAGAGGGAAATCATACGACTTGACTTTTTTTTTAAAAATAAGTTTCTTCTTTCAAAGAATATCAACATCATGGGGGCCACGTGTTTCAGCGGAGGTTCCCGAGGATCAGCGCTTCTGAGCGGCACATTCAGCATGGCCTGGGACATTTTCTATCAATGGCCATACACAAGTGGGAAATTCATCTTTTAAATTGATGATTTGACCAAAGCATGAGGGTTTCCCTTTGCTAATGAATTGATCAAATTTGCGACGGAAAATTGTTCATGTGTAGAGCAGGATTATTTTTAAACTTCTTGGGAACAAATGGCAGGCTCTTGAATTACAAGAGGGTATCGAATACCTATTGGGATTGTCCTTCTGTTTCCACACAGGTGCAAGATCTGATAGGGGAATGGGTCAGCACTTCTGATTTTGCACATGCAGCGGGCATAAACATGGAGGGTGTTCCTAAAACCATCCACCTTAGTAGGATTTTGCATTTTGAACCATTTGATTAGGGGTACCCCGCTTAGAAACCCCCATGTTTCTGAAGCATTTGTGAATATTCACCCAAGTGCCGGGGGTGAGATCTACAGCCATCCCTTATTTAAGCTTGGCTTGATGAATGTTGTCACCAGACAATGGCCCATCATGGTTCTATCCAAACATGGATGGTTAATGATGGGATAGTAACCCCCAAGAGCCCAAGAAGATTAAAATATATGTTTCCAAGAATGTGTAGACTTCTTAGATGAATATGCATCATGTTTTGCAGGTTTCCAGCTTTTCTAAGCTACATTTTGACGCAACAGATGACCACCAAAGACCCCTGTCTTTGATTTCGCTGCAAGCCACAGCAAGAGCCAAGGAATGGTGACAGCAGTTTCCCCCTTATGAAATGACGCAAATACCATGGCCAGTTAGCAAGTCATCTAATCTTGTTTATTTATTTGTTTATTATTTTGACATGTCACATGCTTATATATGTGTAAATCAAACGCACACACTCACATATGCACATATGATATATTATACATATGTGCATATACACTTACTTGTGCATCACCATATGTGCCAGAATTTGTGGTTGAATGCGTCTTGTGGGCCTGACTTTTGGGCATACTTAAGCAGTGCGGCCGATGTATACCATATAGTATTGATTATACTTATTACTTGTATTATCACCAACTGCTATATGATATCATTACAGCTAAACACATCGTTTAGCCCGAGGCGCTCTCAAAACACAGTAACATGTTGGTCATTCTGGCATGTCTGAAAAGGTCATGTAGGTGTCCTTTGCGACATTGCTCCTGAACCCTATCATAGTTGAAGTGCGTGCTGCGCCGGTTTATGATACATACACAATACATATGTGTTGTAAAATAGTACCACCGTATTGTCTTTAGTGACATGTATTTTTTTGATTACCAAAAAATGCCCATAATTGTACAATAACTGCTATATAATCAACATTCTATGAACTGGTTTTTGCACACATGATTAAAGTATTACCGTCATTACTACCCTTACTATTGCCATTTTAACGATCAGCATTTCATAACTAATGCTGTTGTAATTTCAGCATGTGTTAACTACGATCAAACTTTTATAGCTAGAAACATGTTTTGCCATTGTGAGTCATCATCTGAATAACAGAATAGTTCTCACCACCAAAACTGCTAATCATTTTTTATTTGTTAGTAGTAGTCTGTGTTGGTAACTATTTCTATCATGATTGCTAACTATTTTATGATCGTAATGACAAAGATAACTACTAACTACCATTACCACCATATTGTTACCAATAGTTTGCTATATTGATGCATGCCACTATTTCATACCACTATTACATACCACATATGCTAAATTAAGTATTAGTTTCAATATTCAAACATACAATGTATTACATACCGTTAGCACAATATTGTTGCCACAATATTGTTCC
>Ga0126342_10002773_pt1:0-12500 | contig 27959 bp, 27 predicted proteins | sample Cyp1metagenome_FD_92528 | JGI IMG/M metagenome (GOLD analysis project Ga0126342, IMG submission 92528) | Coral microbial communities from Lord Howe Island, Old Settlement Bay, Australia - Cyphastrea 1 metagenome | ecosystem: Host-associated > Invertebrates > Cnidaria > Coral ... | reverse complement strand
GCATCCACCGAAAAAAAAATAAAGCTTCCATGTAAGTGGGGGAATATCCACCATAGATTCGAGCCTTTTCGGGTTCCAGCTTTCAGCAACTTTTGTTTTTTTTGAGCAAGAATGCTAAATTCATCTAAATTGTCAAAATTCTATCGCCATATTCACATGGCCAATGACTTCGAAGTCATCATTGACCCCGAAAATCGCAACCCTCTGCCGATTTCTCAGGAGCTACAGGACTTCTGAAAGCTCGACCCAATCGACTCAGTCCGAAAGTGCCGAAAGTGACAGGAAGGGATTCTTCTCTCGAGCCCTGGGAATGATCCACAAATTGAGGCCAGGGACGCGCTGGGCCATGGCTTCATCGCTTTCGTTTTTTTTTCTGGTTGGTGGTTTGGAACATGCTTTATTTTCCACAATATATGAGATAATCCTTCCCATTGACTTTCATATGTTTCAAGATGGTTATTGCACCACCAAGCAGTTTTTGTTTGGTTCAGAATGCACCAAGCGCTTAACAATTTCAAAATATTTCATAGATCATTGGCGACTTGTAGAAAGCCACGGGAATGCTACACGTACATGTCTATATTATTATTCTATGTCCTATATATATATATTAATACACATATATATATATAGTACAGTATTACAGTGCATGCGCATACACTTGGGTAAATTATTACGACTTCACTGTTTTCCCTCACTCGAATACTGGTCAGTACAGGGGGAATTGTTTCAATAAAGCCGTACTTTTCATGTTAGTGACATATTTTATCATTTGCCCAGGTCTCATTGAAATCCATGAAATCCCATGAACATCCCACTAGATGGCCTTTTCTGTCCTTATATTACTATAATTTACCAAGAAATATACAGAGATATGCCTACTGGGCGGTGCATCCCATTTAGTAAACGGTTTATACCCCCAGCATCCCCCAGCTATAATGGAATATCCCCACTTATGTATATTATATATATATATATTGGACGAAATAATATGGGTTATGGGTTATATCTGGATTATTTTCAGCACTTACGATTCGTGGGATGCGCATCCAAGTAGAGTTCCACAAATGCAATAAATTCAAATTTGCAATTTTTCCCATTTTCTACAAATATATACATATAGATAAATAATATATATATATAATATTTATGTACATAAATAAATTCCATTATATATATATACAGACAAACTCTATATATATAATAGAGTTACAGTATTTTCATCATTTATTATTGTTATTATTTGCATTATATAACTATTTTTGATAAAGAAATGCGACTGTCGCACATCCAGGCATCCCAGCAGCGTTCGGCCTTTGGAGCAGCAGTTCACCAAGATTTCAGCGGATAAGCTGCGGAACCACCTGTGCCTTGGAAAACTGTGGAGCTGTCCGAGGTTTCGTGAAGGTACCCATTGGTAGCTGGATGGTTATGGAAAAATCCCAAAAAATATATGCATGATAAAAGTATATGGATTTCACCAACAGCCTGTGATGAATAAAACCTGCCAAATGTGGGATAAAAACTGGAATTTCACTAGCCTAAATTCGGAAAAATGAGGCGACAATTTTGTGATTTGTAACCCATCAAAGCTCGGGGAATTTGCTTGGGTTTTGACACTACTTGGTGATTGACAAAGTGATGGGTTTTGTTGATAGTTGATGTTTAACAAACGCGGGTTAAACATAGTTTAACTAACTATACCACCCTGGATCTTAACTCGAAATCATCATACATGAATTGGGGTTTCCTATGACGCCCGATGAAAATCTACTGAACCTTGAAAGAAAGTGGTCTTGACGATCAAAAGGGATGAGATATGCCAAAAATTGACGGTTGACTATGTCGTTTGGGGTTATAATACTAATCGACTGACATTTTTTATGGTGATTGTGGACATATTCAGTTAAGGAATCTCGATGAACACCCCTGCAGTGGGAAGATGAATGGCCAAACATGGGCAACAATTCAACGAAATGTAAGGACACAATGACAATGTTCATTCTTTATCGTTGCTAACGACACAAAAGTTCAAGTCCATTGAGTAATGCAGTGCTTCATGGGTCAGACTGACCCATGGCTTTCAGGAATGAAGCAAGAGGAACCAGCCACTTGGATCGCAAGTGGCTTGACATATGCTGATATGTATATATATATGTGTGTGTGGTCAATGTATATCAATGTTTCAACGATGGCGGACAGCTCATGAACGCTTGTGAGATATGATGTGATATGATATGAGTCCTCATGTCCGAGTTGTGTACTGTAATTTGATTCGGCCCATTTGTTCAAGTGTGCTGAAGCCGTCAGCATACCAGTGCATGGAAAAGGGGTTGTCTGAAAATAGGGCGCCCCAAAACTCATGATTTTCTCATGAATATACCCTCTGGCTATTTAACATAGCCATGGAACATGGCCCATTTATAGATGGTTTACCTATTAAAAATAGTGATTTTCCATGGCTATGTTAAATAGCCAGATGGTAGCCATACATTGGCATTTCTTGGTAAGCCTCTGTGCTTGCGGATCTCGATGGACACACTCTGAAAGTTCGTAGTGAAGCTGAGCCCTGAAAAAGGTGTGAGCGGAGAAACTCTACTTCAAGAAAATGCTGCTTAGTGTATACGAGTTGTTTTTTTACAGAACTCCCCAAATGGATAAAAGGCTTTGATTTACTGTTGACTTGTCCATGTTGGGGTAACATCAACCTCACAGATGCCAGCTCATCCCATCAACCCTATGGGAATGATGGTTATTTTCAGGTTGGTGAATTCTTCCAATTTGACCGGATTTATAGCCGCTATATGTAGCTATGCCTTGGCCCTCAGTTCATCAATCTATATGCAATCTGTAAAAATGCATATCAAAGTACTGACACGAAAGGCCTAGATGGTCCCATGTTTCGCATGTGTTGATTGATGCTCCAAGGGCGGAAAGAGCGGAACTCGGCACCTGGCAAGCCCCTTGGAAGTCGAACAACGTAGGGGATGAAAAGGGAAGTATTTAACATAGCCATGGAACACGGCCATGGATATAGCAGCAAAATCATCTACAAATGGGTTGCTTTCCATGGCTATGTTAAGCAACCAGAGGATAACAGAGGGTGCCATTGGTATGATGCATCGGGCATCTGATTTTACAGACAAAATGAGGGTGGTTTATGGCTTACCCTTTGGTAGAACAGTTTACCGTTTACCATGGACAATCACTTTTTTATTGCTAAGTTATCTATGGCTATTCTATAGCTCATGTTCAATAGCTATGTTAAGTTACCAAAAGGTATTTGCCTGAATCCATTGGCTTGTCAACAAACGCTCCAGTACCCATGCTCCATGTATAGAATACCCTCTTGTTATTTAACATAGCCGTGGAAAATGGCCCATTTATACATGGTTTGCCTATTAAAATTGGTGACTTTCCATGGCTATGTTAAATAACCAGATGGTAGCCATACCAACATGTACCCCATGAATGATCCAAATGCAGCAGCGAGAACCTCAGCGTGAGTATATAAAGCAAGCGCTGGCAAATACGGGATCCACCGGTCCCACACACAGATAGATAGATAGATAGATAGATAGATAGAATATACTAGAATATAATATAATAGAATAAAATAGGATATAATATATTAAAATATAATATGGTATACTATAACATTTAATTTCACATAATTTCATTCGGTATAATTCAACATAGCATCATATAGAATAATAGGATATAACATATAAAATAGTATAATATTAATATACTACATTATAACATTTACACATATATGTATACGCATATTTATATATTGCTTACACATATATATATATATATATATAATACATATGACATATAACATTTGTATTTATATATATATGTTATACATTATACATATTTAATTATGAATATATATATATATTGTATACACATATGTGAGTATATTATATACCATATATATATATGGTATATATAAATATTTATAGGCAGAGATCACTGATTTAAGTATGTTTAACTGTCCAAGAGTGGCGGATATCATCCCTGTTGAACACCATGATTCCTCGGCAGTTCGGCTAAGGATTGGGGGCCGTGGTTCGACTATGTCCAGACGCGTGGCCGCCATATACACCCTGAAGGCTAATTCAGAAATACACCAGAAAATCATGAAACATCCTGAATGGAAAATGGAAAATCCATGAAAATCCTATGGTCCTATTAAAAAATTGGATGTTTTTTTAGGGTACCTATATTGTAGGAAACTGTGTAAAGATAGCAGTTTCCGATGGGAGTGACACAGCTCCATTTTCACTAGGGTTGGTGGCAATGACCTAACTAAAAAATTGGGGTGTAACTACACCAACTGACTGGGGGAGGGCCGACCTTGCAGGTGAAATTCACAGGCTTTCCTGGCCGCCAGGCATCAAGAAGCGGTGCACTTCTATCCTGGATGTACCAGCCCAACAAGTGATAGAATGTCATGCGCAGGCTAGCGCAGTTCCACGAAGATCTTAGAAGATCTTAGTGGATTTGCGCAAATGAAATAATATGAAATAGCCCAGTTACATCCAGTCACAGTATATATCGTGATGGGGATATTCCCAGATATTGGGGGCTGCTTTTTCGATCCGGTTCCGATGCACAAGGATTAGAGATCATCGCGGAAGATACCGAGACGACCTTGTCACATCAGGTGACGACCTCCGTGCCGGCCTTTTTCACACCATCGGTTGTGGTTTGTCAAATGGAGTATCATATATATATATAATTATATATATATATAACTATATATATATAATTTATATATAATTATATATATTTATATATATAACCCCATGTGCTTGGCTATTTTACGCCATAAATTATGCCATTTTTGCTAGGGTAGGATTTTAACACCATGGGGCACCCTAGTTTCAGATAATCCCGGATTGTTGCTGCAACTCTGGAAGAGGGTTACCCATACCATAGAAGTGGAGTCTGGATAAGCGCTGAAAGGTCATTTTCCACTTACTATTGTAGCAGTATCGCCCGTCTGTGCGACAGAGGACCCAGTTTCACCAGTTTTTACTCTCTGGTAATTTGATTTACCTATTAAAGATAGTGGTTTTCCATAGCTATGTTACTTTACCAGAGGGCAGCGTTTTTTTGTGCCTTATACATTTACAGATATCTAAACATAAAAAATATGTTACTGTTACCTGGGCATTGGTTACCACCCTGGAGGATAATTTGTTACAATGTACTATGGATAATCGCCATTAAAATAATAGATAAATCATCTCCAAAGGGGCAAACTTCATCAAATGTCCATAGTTATTTTAAATGATTAAAGGATAGAATGATGTTTGTATATGTCTATGTTTAAGAATAAAAAAAACTGGCCGACATCGCATGAAATCTCCATGGGACTTTTCTGACAGGCCAATGATGTCATTCCACAAACTCCCCGAGCATATATTGCCGCCCTGCTGGAGACGACTGATTGCACCTTGACAGAATTTGGTCTGGCCCATAGGGCTGGCCCTGAATCTGTCGAAATTCCTCACACCGGATGTTTCGTCTATTGAAGGAGGGTTCCTGCTGAAAAATCATAGCTTGGAAAGAGTTTCCAGGGAGTTATGGGACATCCCAAATCGGAACCTCATCGAAGCATGAGTGCAGATTTTTAAGCCATCCATCTTAAGCACATTCAGCAATCGTTCAAGGTTGTTCAATGCCTTCAAAAGTACGGCAAGGGTTACTTTGTCAATGCATGACCATCGAATTCAGATAACAAAAAGAGAAGGGGGTTCGTCCCTTGTTTCAAACGGATTGCATAGGACATATTTTGGGAAAACATGTGATATTTTCAGCTACCCTTTGCTAAACTGACAGCTTTGCAAAATGGACCATTGATAGATGACTTAACTATTCAAACTGGTGATTTTCCATTGTAAACTTGTAAACTGTTATATAAATTATGTTAAATTAATTTCCAGAGGGCACGTGGGTACCACTTTCTTTTTTGCATTGCTCTGGGCCGTTGTTATTTTGCTTCACCCTGCCGTGAATATCCGCCTGATGAATGACCTGACAAGCCGTGTAACATTTGCTTTTTCCATGGATCAAAACTTATAGCAACCGGGAAAAAGGAAAGAACGGTAAAATCCTAGATGGTCATACCTCCATTAGAAACGGGAATTATTGCCAACGCGTTTGGATTCCCAATAAAAAGATGGGGGGATGACTAACCCACTATATATATACATATATAATCCCGTGTAAGTTGACTTTGGATGACTTTGGCACATGTTCAGAGTCAGCAAGGATTCTTTTCGTTGGGGGACCCATGTCCATGCGCCATCCCATTGAACTGAGGTGCTGAGTTTCACCAGGCCCTCAGTAGGTCACATCTTGTGTCAGTCCACTGGATGTGTACAACAAATTTTGTTACCCTCCGGTAAACTAACATAAGTATGGAAATCACCATTTTCAATGGGAAAATCAACTATAAATGGTTGTTCTTGTTTCTCCGAAAAGATGGTTTTGTATACCAAACCAACTGTGTAAAAAAAAGACAACAACGTGTAACGTGTTCTTTTGTGCTAAGGGTATCCAAGATTGACCGTCTTCAGGCTGAGTTCATCAGCCTGAATCCTACCCTAAACTGACGTACGTGGAATGCTGGTCCGACTGGTCCCTTGAGATTTTTAAGTGATGTGGGATTGTTTGCAAGTGGAGTATGGCAATATGTAGTATACCCCGTATATCATGTATATCCTCAAATCCCCTGGAATCCCCTGGTGGATGATCATATTTTACCATATTTCACCCATAAAAAAGCCATGGAATCAAAGATGGTTTGCCGAAGATATTTATGGATTCTTCAACAAACCAGTGAGATTTCCCAGCTCGCCATGTTCGGTGCGGATCCGGTGGCCACTCCAGTGATACGGAATGTCAATATCCATCAGCATGTCCAATATGTATATATATATAAACCAGCCTACAGCAGTGTTAAGCATGATTAACCATTGGACAATTATTATTATCAAGATTGATATTACTATGATTGACCAGTAATATCCATAGGTACCCCTTAAGTATGAAACGGATAATCTATATGATATAGTATTAGATGGTCATAAGTTAACCCCATTACCCATAAATGTTCTTCTTGTCATCATGAAATCCATATTTACCACCATTAATATGATCATGTTGTTTACTGGTTTTCAATGTATATCAATGTCCATCTATATATCAATGATATCAATGAATAATTATTATGATTTTACGTTCATCTTAAAATTTGGGACAATATCGAAATATCAATGTCCATACTGAGGATGCAAATCCTGCACCAAATATATCCTCTGGTAAACATGTTCAGTTTGCTATTGAAAATGACCATTTAAACATTTACTTCGTTGATTTACCCAGCTATAGTTTTTCTGTGGTGATGTTATACCCTTTGATATACCGTATTGAAAATGCTGATGTTCCATCGTTTTTTTGGAAACGTGAACGGGTAATGGGATGCTTGCTATCGCTATTACCAAGGCACTCTTCCATCCGAGATCGCCGAGCCTCTTGCCTCCGTGCGGGGGCTAAAAGGGAACAGGGCCGGCCATGGAACGGGTTTGGGCATGGTGAAATTGAGATTGATCAGAGAAAATTGATGTTAAACCATAGAAACACAGGGAGTTCATAATATTTCATATGATTCATGGAAATTCACTATGATGTCATATGAGTTCATATTATTTAGCAGGATGTAAACACTGATGCATATGGTTTTGAAATGGTTTGAACACGGCTCAATTGATGTTAAACATCCAGCAAACTACCCAAACAATTTGTGTATATAATTAGTTAACAACTGACAGTCAACATATGATAGCCATGATAACAAACTGAATTGATGGGATATAATCCCTTCCCCCTAATACTAACCCCCCTCCCCCCAATAATAAACACCTCAGGTAGTTTTTATTATTAGGGGTGTATTTTTTTAAGGGAACCCTAGTAATAAATTGAAACCCTTAATAAGAAGAAACACTATTTTTTCGAATTCAAAATCAATTAAAATTCCTTATATTAATATAACGCAATTACAAATATTACCAAAATTGGATTTCGAAGCGGACCCTATTAATAAATTGAAACAATTAATAAAAAAACTATTTTGATCGATTTCAAAATCAATTAAATAACACATTTTGATGGGTTTCACCATCTAACCCGGGATGTTATGGGTATACAACAATGATGATTTGTTTGGGGGGGTTCAGATATTTGATACTGATTGTTTTTCAACCATACTTGGGATGTTGGTGGAGGGGATAAACATATTCTTGTGATGGGACAAAACCACAACCTGCATGCTTCCCTGGAAATCGTCCATAGTTTATTCATATTGTGTCTCGGATGCAGTGCATTAAGTATTGATTGGCTGAAGATGTTGTGTTGATACCCTCTGGTGAAACAGTTTGCTATTGAACATGGCCATTTAGTTCGTTGATTTACCTATTGAAGATTGTGATTTTCCAGTTCGCAAGGGAATCTACCGTGATTCTCCGGGTTGTTCCGTTGTTCCGGCTTGTGGCGACTGAGGAAGCGTCATGCTGATGTGCCGATGTGGCCTGACGGATGCGGGGCTCGATCGTTCTTGTGGAATCAACAAATGTTACCTGGTAATTAACAGTTCGACCCTGACAAAAAAACAATATTGGATATAACAATTTTGATATACCATCATTAATGGAACATGATATTTTTCTATTCCAGCATAAGAATAATCATTATTCACATATATTGACCCTGAAAATGACCAATTTTTAGTGGAAACTAGTCTTCCACCCCCTATCTGCCAGGATCCATGTTAATTTACTGGAGGGTAGAGGACAGTAATTGTTCAATCCCCTATTTGGCAGGGTGGGGGATAGCAATGCCCCATGGATCGCGAATTAAACAATTCAATCCACAACGTCACTTGATGGTTGGTAAGGGTAGCTACCCCGAAATGACACAGGATTTCAGGTTGGTGAATTCATATATATATATATAAGTCACAACTCGGACTGCTGCCACACGCTGCGATTCTTGAATTCACGTTTTCGAGCGACACCAAGGTGATTTTTTTTGGGGGGTGCAAAGTGAGGTTATCGTAGGGTTATCAGTTTCAACATGCTAGCTCGAACAGTTGCCATTACCCTCTGGTAAATAAACATAGACCCTGAAAACAATGGAAACTAGTCTTCCAACCCCTATCTGCCAGGGTCTATATATGTTAATTTACCAGAGGGTAACACCAACTAAGTTCAAGCCACGGCAATCGTTGACATCTATAGCCTTCGGCATGGCCATGGCCTTCAGGTCACCCAGATGGATCTGACAAAACTGAACTGGGATCGCTCCCATCGGATGTGGCCACGCGCTAACGGTTGACCCCCAGATGTTACACGATTTTGTATCATATGTGTATCATCTATAGTTGATAAAATCCATAACCTTGAAACAACGGCTAAATTGATGATTTTGCTTTTATATAGCGCTGTCCGAAACTGTTGACAACCTCAACCAAGACTGATCAATACTGTGAGTAAGTGATCATAGATGGGACACACAAGGTACACACAACTCACCACTCGCCCCTCTATAATTTCTCTATTAAATCATTATTACTCAAGGACATTGTTGGGAGCTCATCCCAAATCAGCTCATAGGATGTTGCACTGCACTGATTGTCTATAATTGTCTTTGATTTTCAAAACTTGGGCCGTTTTCAAATTCCCTGTTTGTAAAGCCATAGTAAACTATCCCCAATTTTACAATTTTTTATGGTCCTATAAACCATCAAATAACCATCAACATATAGGCGGTTTATGACATTGCTCAAATAACATTACATTAAATGTATGTGTTTCTTGGAAAGTGACCAGACATTGTTCTGTTGATTCATAGCTTCCTATGGATTGAGTCGTCATCATCGCTGTTTGTTTGGCTTGGTCCCAGGCTAGAAAGCACCATAGAAAATTGAACAAGGATCTCATCAGAACCTAAACAGCCGGAGTTCAGTCGGAGTGTTTCCTTTTGGTCCTGTCCTTATCCAGTTGAAGGCAATCCATTGAAATGCGGAAATGCGAATCAACTGTTCGATTCGCGGCTGATCCATATGTCTCTTTCCGTCATGAACAAAATATTTTTTTAAAAAAATAACACAAATCTAGAGCGAATTCTGTCCTATGACGCGTGCCGTCCCCTGATGCTGGAGGGTTCCGACGCCTTTAGTTTAGGGCGTGCAAAAGGAGTTGCAGTCTGAACAACCCTCGAAGTGTTTATGAATTATAAAACAGTTGGCCTTTTGACGCACGGCTCCATGTGATGTTGCAGGGGTTCCTACTCCCACCAACCAAGACTCCAAGCAAGCTGAAACAGCTTTGATGAAACACGTCAAGTATTGCGTTTCCAGTCATGAGCAACCTTTGCAGCAAATGGATGCAAATGGATTGAATGATTATGTAGCAAGGAGAATCATTCCTAAATGGTTTCAGTGATTGAAGGATTACAGTACTCGTAGTAAGGGATGTAAGGGGAATCATTCCCTGATGGCATTACTTTTCAGGTTATAGAGCTATTCTAATTCCACCCAGATTGAATGAATGATTTTCAGTTGGGAGTCTTTTAGTCCCCACTGGGCAACATCAGGTCTCGGTCTCACCTGCGTGTGACTGACCCAGCGTCCCTTTCTTCAACCTTCAATATTGGCTGCGAGCTGGGCTTGGCACCAACAAAACCCCAGATTTTCATTTGGAGGTTTCTATAAATGGTGGTACCTCAAAATGTATGGTTTATATAAATGTTTATAAGGGAAAATCCCATTAAAATGGAGAGAGAGAGAGAGAGAGAGAGAGGGGGGGTACCCCCATTTATGGACATCCCCAATTTGATTCAGGGTTCACCCCGAAACAAGTGCAGGTCCTTCAGATCCTTCAGGCACAATTTTAAGATCTGTTAAGCATTTGTTGACTTTGCAATGATCCGGGGTTCTTGAGCCATACAGTTGTCAGCTTTTGGCATAGGTCAAAAGCATTTAAACTTGGTTCCAGGCATGTATGCAGTCACAAATTAGCCAAACTTCAAGATTCAATCCAGTCTGTGAGTTTCAACATGCCGAGTGCTTGAGATTGTTAGCATTTGGCGTGTGGTGGATGTAAATGACCGTGAATATCCGTGAATACTATATGATCGTAATACTATTAATGATCGTAGCGGGAATGGATCAGAGAGCAACCTTTAACCCTTGAACATCTTCGCCTGGATTAGGTGAAGCCGGTGAAGCATAGCCCAAGTGTATCCCATCCCATACGGGATCCCGACCATGGCCAATACCACCCATAGACCAGGTAGTAGAACCCCCTATCATCACCAGTCAACATTGGTACCCTCTGGTAAACTAACATAGCTATTGAACATTGTCATTTATAGTGAGTTTTCCCATGAACAAATGTGATTTTCCATAGTCATGTAACAGTTTACCAGAGGGTATGTTATAATGGGACATTGTGGTCATAAATGAATCCTGGATTGGATAGGCTCTGGAAGGCCCGGAAGGAACCCAGGCCCAGGTTTGAGCAAAGTGAAACCCCGGTTGGAAACGTTGTAAACGATTAAAAGGATATTGATATTATCTGGTTTGTGGTTTCAAACATGTTTTATTTCCCATAATATATGGGATAATCCTTCCCATTGACTAATATTTTTCAAGATGATGGTTAAAACCACCAACCAGTTATGCAATTAGAAAAATACAGAAAGCTACAGATCGCTGGTACTGGGGACTGGGCACTGTCAATGTCATAAATGTCTGTCTTCCAATGGACTCTTGGGATAGTTTGGGATCTCTAATTGTAAGAGCTGCCGACAGTCTTGGGACGCATGAGTCAGAGATGCGCCACATGATGCGTTCGACCGACTTTCTGCAGCACAACTTCCGGCGTTCCTATCATTGGCATTTTGTATGGTATTTTTTTAAAAGCATGTAACACTCAGAATGAATGAACCTCCAATGTTGGAGGGTTTATATCACCCATTTGTAAATAACTATGCACTATGCATGTTTTAAAAAAAGTGGGTTAAACAAAATTGGTTTCCGTGGTTTACCAATTTTGTTAGTTGGGTATATCCGGACGGGATGCCGTTTACTGTTCGCAATTTTTGATGTGTACGCAGGTATATTCTATGCCGCATCGGCCCTGCTTTTCGTTTCCTACCTGGTATGGGTCGAAATTGGGAAGCCACAAAAAAAGGTCAATATTGGTACAAGGTGAGGCCCCCAGTTATGAGTTGCTTCATAAACCCTGGTACTCGTATGGTTATGGTCACCGACAGAATTATGGAAAAAAAAAAACGTTCATAATTAGGTTTTTCCCCATAAGGGTTCAAAATATCCCGGAAGTGATCCGAACCTTTTTTTTTTCCATAATTCTTGGAGGTGGCCATTATTTCCATAATTGATTTTTCCTGTAAAATCAGGG
>Ga0126342_10002772_pt1 | contig 27959 bp, 23 predicted proteins | sample Cyp1metagenome_FD_92528 | JGI IMG/M metagenome (GOLD analysis project Ga0126342, IMG submission 92528) | Coral microbial communities from Lord Howe Island, Old Settlement Bay, Australia - Cyphastrea 1 metagenome | ecosystem: Host-associated > Invertebrates > Cnidaria > Coral ... | reverse complement strand
TTATATATTATATATTATATATATTATATATTATATATTATATATTATATATTATATATTATATATTACATAATATATATATATATATATTATATATTATATATTAAATATTGAATATAATAGATATATATTATATAATATATATAATATATATTATTGTATATATTATATACAATGTGCACATATATATAATTATATATAATGTGCATATGTATATATATATATATATATATATATATATGTGTGTGTATATACTTGAATTTATACATGTACATAGATTGGATATATCAGTTTATGTTGTATAGTGTTGTATATACAGAAAGGTGAGGTGAAAAACCAAGATGGGAGTGTCAAATTGTCCCCCATTAGTTCATTGAAGCCCCAGTTTTCATGGCATTGAATACCCTGACCAGATCCTGAATGTTTCAATCTCAGTAGGATTCTACTCTTCCATATGTTTCCTATCTTTGGTTACCATATAATATTATATGCTAGAACTACACATTTAAAATTCAGATTTTAGAGGCTTCAACATCCAAAGTCTCAATGATGGAAATCTTCCGTTTTGATCAATGTTTGTTCAGCTTCCATCTACCTGGCTGAATTACAATAATTCACTAACCTGAAAATACCTGTAATCATTCGTCCGTCTGGGGAAAACTCCCCATATCTAAACCAGCATTCCAGTGACGTCACAACGTGAAATCATCAAATTCATCCAGGTCGATGAGAGAATCCCCAATTTTTCTGACGGTCAAATCCTCAAGAAAGTCATCAGATTGCCTAAGGCCAGCCAGAAATAAAAGCCGTCGAACTGCGAAAAAAGAGGGCATTTTCGCTGGTTTATTTCCGATAGAACAGCAAACCCCCCAAACAAAGATGTGGAAACCATGTCCCCTCTACATCAAGTGGATGCATACCAGATCAACCAGACCCCCCAACCCCCCGCCACACCAGTAACCTCACCCCCTGGCGCACATGGCAGTGTTTGGCGGCGGTGGTGGCAAGGGTGGCGGGGCACCGGCGGCCGCTGCATCGTCGCCCACCAGGCCGTCGACCTTTTTTCGGTGACCGTTGGAAGGAACTGACCCCCGAATGGGGAATCCTTCGGTACTGGGATGTAATATGGGATGTGATATGGGATATAATAATGATAATGAGAGAGAGAGAGAGAGAGAGATGTGTATGTATATATATATAATATGGGCATAGAATATGGGATATATTGAAATATAATGGGATGCGATGGCGTGCTTGCGTCCATTGCTCGAAGCTTTTCTGTCATCTCTATCATCTGAGTCTCGGTCTCGATCTTTTGATTTACCCTCTGGTAAACTAACAGTTTGCTATTGAAAATTACCATCTATAGTGGATTTTCCCATTGAAAATGGTGGATCTTTCCATATAGTTATTTGTATATTTACCAGAGGGTATATAGCCATGGCACATCTAAAAAAGAGGCAGATGTGGACACTGAATCGTGGGGAATCACTTCACCGCAGAACGGAGTCCGAACGCTCGGCCGCGGCAGCCGTTTCTGCTCCGCCAGCCGTTGCTTGGCTTCCCACCTGACACTTGCGATCTCCATGTCCTTCTGCACACGTTGATCGCTCGCTTGCAGGGATGTAGATGTAGCTTAGAATTTGTAACCAACAGAATGATTCCAACTTGTGGAGGAAACATCAGGCTGAAATCACCATACTTCTTGTAGGAAAATAGGGCACCTATTAAAAAATCAATATATGGCAGTGTGTCAAAACCTTGTACCCCTGGTGAACATCAAAATAGCTGGTAAGTGGATGTTCATCCCCCTAAAAATGGTATTAACAGGTATTGATCCATAGCCATATAACTTGAAGTAACAAAAGCGTGCATGTAATCAACAAATATAAACAATTGCTGAGTTCAAGTTGTGGCTCCGTAACTGCCAACGTCAGACATGAAACTTACCTTCCTTTTTTAACATACAAAAAGACGTTGAAAACTCACCATTACTATAGACTAGATATGCCTAGATGGGTTTTCAGAAGGGTTTTCCACATCTATGTTAACTATGTTAACTGATAAAAAGGGTAAGCAACGAACATGTGGAGTTTTGACTCTTGACCAAGATCAGCGAAGAAGAGTTGAGTTGTACTGGGATGATCTACCTAAATGGTGCCTCCACAATCCAAAATCACGTCTCAACAGATTTGTCTTTTGATTTCATGGCATGTTTGGGGTCAAGCTGTGTGGTGAACGTAGAGATAAGCGGTGAGGATATCATCATCGGAAATGCTAAACCATGATCCATTGAATCTTTTTGACATCTAGAATCAGTGCTAACATCCGGGCTTTTAGGCAATTAAACACCAAATTCAGACTCCTCAATGTCAAACGAGCAGTGTTCCAAGCCCTCTGTCGTCCCTTTAGTCTGGCTGGTTAATAGGATTTTCCGGTTCATGGATTGTGATTCATGTGATAGTGATCCCCAACATATTGGACAGTATGATCCCATATAGTCATCAACCATTATTTATCACTTGTATCCCCAGTTTTTTAGTGGTTCAAAACTCCAATATTTATGGATATATAAATCCCCATTAAGTAACTATAACGCGGAAAACCCCATTAAAAAAAAAGAACATCCCTCACATGACAATCAGTGGTAAGAATGTCATGTCTTGCAATACTCCCCAAATGTCTGGTTTACTCTTCGGATTCACACTACCCAATACCTGTTGGTAGATGGTTTATCCTATTATGATCCCGTCATTTACAGTGTTTCATGGGAATCCCAATATTTGGGATAATATATATATAACACGAATGAGAAGAATAGTAACATTATTAATGACAGATAATAGTAAGAGTAATAGTAATACACACATAGTAATACTAATAACTAATAGTAGTTACCAACTGGTGCAGGAATTCGCAACTGTCCACAGTATGTGATCATCAACCAACAAACGAATGAACCCTTTAGCCACTGCTTTGTCACGACGAGGTGGTGCCCCTGGCAAAGTTGGCGAAGTTGCTTCAACAAATTCGAATAACTTGGGGGTTATGGTATATATATACATCGTATTTTATAGTTTTATAGCTATATATGTATATAATATTATATAATGATATATTATAATGGAGTTTATAAAACAACAAACACAACAGAACTGGGATAATTCGCAGCATCTTGTTTCCCTACATCGCTTTCTGGGGCACCACCGGTCCCAACAAAAACGACTCGCAACGACAGCGCACCATGCCCTTGGCGGCTGCATCGTCAAAGGAGTTCCAGACCTTTGAAAAAAGTCGCTGTCCATGGCTGAGTTCACTGGGATGATTTTTGGGATTTACCGGGTATTCAAACGTGGAAATGTGTTTTTTATCCATTAAAAAACAACATATTGATAGAAGTTTGAAAATGTTTAAATGAAGAAATCATGGAACTAAGTGGTGTCTCTTCAATTGCCACGTTTGATTAGCGGAGGGTAAATGGGATATTGTGGGAGATATACATGTGCTTAATAGATGTTAACAGGGTGGTTTTAAAGCAACTCATGTTGGGATTCAACCAAATAATACGGGGATTTCATGGCATATCAGCGCAATCAAACTAATATAGATAGACCAATGGGGGTGTTAATTGATCCACAGAAATTAGATGGGATTTAGTGGGAATGAATGGGAATAGAACCTTTTTTTGGGATATGATTCGATGGGAGACAGAATAACCAATGAGATACATCACACCCTGGGACATATTCTAGCAACAATGATAATTTATAGCCATTGAAATGGATAAAATGGAGAACAAATGGGCATAATTCTGGTGGAATAGAGTGGAATTTTCAGGGAATATAGATCAGGGGAATATTCATGTGCCTAAATTGGAAGCATTTTTTGTATGTAAGGCCTGTGTGGTGCTTAAAAATCTTAAGTGATGCATTTTTAAGCTCGGCACCGTGCCTCCATTTTGTGTACATGACCGTTGAAGACGGGGGAAGAGACTTATTCTGTTTCATGGGTAGAATCTCGGAATAGATGAAATGGATACAATCGCATCCCCTAATATTAAACACCCCCTAAATTTGGCCAACTTTGACGTCATCCTCGTCCTCAGGAGCACTGCCCCCCAAGAGGTTTTGCGAGCTGGAGATGTTCCCATTGCACACAGCTTTCCATGACAGTGGCGGGACTTCATCAAACAACCACTCCGTGCCATAGTCACTGCAGTATCCGACCACGGACTGGAAGTAGCGTCGCACCAAAACTCTTATTCCCATTGTCCAAGCACACAGAGTTGAAAAGCGCTTCAAACTTCGCTGATAACGCAGCATTGCCAGAACCAATCACTGAAACGGGCAGAACGCACAACTTCAAATGGCCCAAGGCACTGAACGTAGCCAGCTCCGAATCAGACACATCGATGCACAGCGCTGCCTTCGATCTGGCAATGGTATCTTCAATGGTGAGCAAGTAGTCCAACCCCCCCTGCGGAGAGCTATCCGAACTGAGAAATATGAAGTTCAGATACAATGCTTCTCTGCTGAACAAGATGAACAGCGCAAAAGGTGGAACTCGCATGTGCGTCACGCTCCGCAATTGAAAAAGACACGGCGCCAGTTCTGGCCGTCAAATTAAAGGTTAAGGGGCACGTCTTTGGGTGGTATGTATGCCTATCCCTTCAATCTGTTTGTAACACAAATTTGAAGTTTGCGATCCATTTTTGTGCTTTAGTTACGTGCCTATGCAATGCTGTGCTTTAGTGTTAGTTAGTGTGCACTGTAGATCATCTAATTCATTCATCTACACTGCGCCGCCACCCCGTGGCTCAAGACTTGAAAAGGCGCATTAGCTTGACCATAAACCGCGCTTGCAGTTTCACAAGCGTTAGCTGCGTTAGCTTTCAAAATTCTGGAGCCAAGGTGGCCAAGCCATTTTGGCAACATACTGTTGGCAACAAATTGTTTGCTTTCCGTCTTGATTGCAAAAAAAAAAACCTTCCGTTCTTGCGCTCAGCCCGTAAGCGTGGTTGGCAAGATGATATCAACAAACTCCAAGCAAAGCAAGGCAAGCAAGCTAAGCGAGGTGGATTTTTCTCCAGATAGCGTCAGCTATGGAGGTTCTTACTTACTAACTTACTTTTGTTTTCAATGAATGGGAGACCATGACCCTAGTTTTCCAAACTTGGGGTCTTTCAAATATATCTTTGCCGCCTTCTACGATGGTTGCTGCTACCTGTAGATCTATTTCGTCTATCGTCTTCTACGACAAAATGCCGTTCCATTCCCTCCACATGGAAAAATGCGAAATATAAGTTAAGACATGGTTTCTGAAGGAGGAGGAGGAGGAGGAGGAGGAAGAGGCGATGGGCGGCATGCAGCTCTGATAAAATTTAGAGACTTTCACATGGCAGGTGGGGAACACATGTTTCAGTATGTGTTTGCCAGGGAATATAGGTAATTCTTTTGAGGATTTTGACGCAGCCATTCCATTGCGATCTGCAGACACGGACGTGAAAAAGACAAGAGAATTGCAACACACTATATACTGTAAAACACATGGCTGTGATGTGCCAGTTCCAATGCACAAAGTGCTTCAACAAATGCAAAATACCATAGCATTGCAACACACTACAGTACAACACATTGCTTTGATGCACCAGTTCCAATGCACAAAGTGTGTCAACACATGCAAAACACAAAAACACAATAGCGCAGCATCAACAAGGACGAGAAAAGGTCACCTGGCATCCTCACATTGCGCGCATTTCGAGCAAGATTCCACGGCAAAGCGGCGACGCCTAAGACCGTCCCGCGCGCGAGCCTACTTTTCTCCGCAACGGAAGCTCCGCTTACCCGAAAAAACACCATGTCTCGTGCAAATCCTAACATTAAAATCACATCCACGATGTAGCAGTTCCAATGCGATCTGTCAAGAATGGCTTGCAAAACACAAGACAATCGCAAGACACTACTGGAGACCAAGTACCTTTCGAGACACCTTGACGCAGCCATTCCATTGCGATCTGCAGACACGGACGTGAAAAAGACAAGGTCCCAAATTTGTGATTTCATACCCTATTAAACCATGGTTTCGGGCGGAGTTTAATATTGCTGGGATGAGATTAATTAATATGGCTGAATGATGATTCTAACTATGAACATTCTTGTCCATTGTATCACCTCTTTAGTACGTGAGCCAACCCCAAAAAATGCAATACAACAAGGAACTCATCAACTTCCAATATGGGTTTGTCTGAAAAATGGCTATCCCGAAATCCAGTGGTACACCGATACATTTCCGCATAAAAACATCAACAAGATTAAAGTATACCGTTCTTTATTACCCCATTTCTGAGCAAGTCGATACAAGTATGTACCCTCTGGTAAACAAACATAGCTATTGAAAATGGCAATTTATAGTTGATTTACCCATTCAAAATGGTGATTTTCCGTAGTTTTTTGTATGTTTACCAGAGGGTAATCAGGCTGAACCCACCAGAAATCAACTCCGCAACCCTGCTGAACCGCGTTCTTAGCTTCTGGCTCCAGTCGAAGCCCCTGCGCGCTGATGACATGCTGTGCTGCTATATGTTTTAGGTCATCTCATTTGATATGTACTTATAGTAACCCCAAGAAAGATAAACAAATACATAAGTTGTCACTAGTTCTATCTTTTTGCGGCTTGCGAGTTACTCATTGCGAGTAGTTCACCCAGTTTCTTTTTTATAATGGATTGTAACGATTTATGGATTCATTTCATGGATTCATGTGTTTGTTTAATCTCTCTTTTTGCGTTTCTGTTCTATTGCTGGAAACCAGCTTAAACAAACATGTGGATCTTAAACGTAAATTGAACATCAGATTTCAGCGTCACAAAGGGATACCAGCCACAAAAGAGGAGTATTTCAACATATTTCAACAGTCTGGCTATGGTTGAATGACCATGGCCACCTTTCCACCTAGCTGGGTGTTTTCCACTCTACCATCTTTCATAGAATTGGATGATGGGAAAATTTACAGGAAAGCCCTATATTTGATGGTAAAAACCATGGTTTCCTGTAGATTTTCCCTTAAACCAATCCATTGAATCTTAGGTTTCATGGTGCTTTTCATGGGACTTTTAAATGGCAATGGATCTCCCAATGTCCAGGGCTGCTGGAATCGACTGCCGGCACGGTAGAATGACACCGGGATGGGTCAAAACCCTGGTACCTAGTGAACCCCAAAAAAGCTGGTAAATGGATGTTCATCCCACTAAAATGTATCTATAGATATTGACCCATACCCTACTGGGGATTTGTTGCTTCTGCGTGGTGCGCTTGAAATGGCATCCTCGTTGCTCCAACCGTTGGCTTAACGTCCTGATCGAGGCCTCCAGGGATAGGTCAGCTGTGTTGCCAGGTCCGACCCGTCTCGCCAGCTGTTTTGCCATGCTTCGCCACAACATAAGTGTTGCAGTAGGTTGATGGTATATGGAGCTAGTTCAGAAAACAACATCAACACAGAAATTCCACTGGGCACCACATTGTACCATCAGTGTCCTCATGTCAGGTGGTGATGGTTGGCTCAGGTGGTTTATGCCTATGCAAGTCTCAATTATATCCCCTTAAAATCAAACAAATACATTATAAACATAAATAAAAAAACAACAAAACGACCTCTATGGGATCCCCGTTTTATAGTGACATTGCTATTATTTTAGGGAGATTAAGATTGGGGTCTGGAACTACTTACTTAATTTGTCAGGGGTGGCGATCAACAGTTAATGCCAACGGGATAAAATAACAATAATTCATAAACCTAAAGAAAAGGTCACACTTTTATAGCTATGAACCTGTTCAAAAACCTGTAGCTTGAGGTATTTCGCCACAGTAAATTACATCATGTCCAGATGTTCGCCATTCCCATTCTACCCCCGATGAGCGCCTGAAGTTCAGCTTGCGGGCCCTCCACTTGGAAGATCTTCCCAGTTACAGTAGTCAGTGGCAACTAGGCTTATATCCCAGTTATAAAATGGGTTACCAACCACTTACTTAATAGGACTTTCTGAGTCAGCGCTTAGATCCACTTGGGGTATAATTAAATGTTATAAATGTCATAACTTATAAACTTTAGTAAGTAGTAAGTGGTTAGTAACTATAGGGTTATATCCCACTTATCAAATGTCATAATCCACTTAGGGAACTCACTGACTATGGGTTATTAACCACTTGAGATTCGGATGATGCTGCCTGCCGCAGTGCCCTCCGCGGGCATATGCCTCGGATGGCGTCCCGGTGCAGGGCGGCAGGGTGAAAAAATGGATAGAACTATGGAGTTATAACAACTTATATGGCATCAACTGCACCCCATATGTATATGTATATGTATATATATATGGTTATAAACTAATGGATAGAAATATGGGGTTATATGGTGTCATATCTCCACTTATAACTAGATAACTGAACCTGCACCCCCCAGTAATATCAAATAATTGGATGTGCATGCCAGTTCGCAAATGGGTAACAATATGAACTGATCCAGTTACATATGTGCCATATACCCCAGAAACAACATAAATACGTGTGTACATATATATATATATATATATACGCAGGGGTTATTAACCACTAGCTGGGATGCAGCCTCGAGTAATCAACCCAAATGACAAGGGGATTTAAAATGTACATCTTTGCCTTCTCTCCATTTTATGTGTAACGTGGGTAAAACAGTAATAAACCATCCCCGAAATCACCTTTTTCATAGGTGGTATGGTTACCATTCCCAAATTGGTTGTTTATTATTGTTTTACCCACATTACCATCATTAACTTTCAGTAACCATCATTAACCATCATTAACTATCATTTATTAACTATCATTAACCATCAGTTATTAACCATTATATACGGTATATAAATGTATACTCCAAACATGGATCCGAATCAACAAGAGCAAGAACGGGGGAGCTTCGGAAAAAGTGCAGCACGGGGGAGCACGCTGACCGCGGAGCAGTTCACCACGGAGCATGCCGGTCAAAAAAAAAAGTCAAAACCAACCCCAAAAAAACACAAAGATGTATGTGTTGGATTTGAATAGTGCAACATGTAGATTAAACTCAAACATCAGGAATTACTCAGGCAAAATGTATACAAACTGGTGTGCACTTAACAACATTTTTCACAAATCCAATTCTGACCAACCAAAAAGAAATGGCCGGTACAGTTATGGCACCAGTTACTCTTATGATTATAAATGTGGTTATCATTCGATAAATGGGGTGACTTACTGACTTACCAAGGGGCCATACATGTAACAACCAAAGTGGTTATGGTTGTGGGTCTATAAACACCAATAACTATAGTTGTAAGTATCATACACGATACACATATTACCCTCTGGTAAACTAACATAACTAATTATGGAAAATCTCCATTTTTATGGTCAATCAACTATAAATGGCCATTTTCCATAGCTATGTTAAAATACCAGAGGGTATAATATAATTAAGGAATTTTGTAGTTAGTATTCCTGGTTGCTGATGGATAGTAATGGCCCATAACCATCCCTTCCCCTATTCATATCAAACACCCCCCAACGAAACCATGGTTGAGTAGGGAATTTCCACATTCCATTGGGACCATACCCTCTGGTAAACTAACATAAATATGGAAAATCACCATTTATAGTTGATTTTCCCATGAGAAATAGTGATTTTCCATAGTTATGTTAGTTTACCAGAGGGTACAATGGGGGTGTTGAATATTAGGGGGATGGGATTCTATCCCGTTGCCATCATACCACAACTTTCTTGTTGGCGAATTCACGAAGCTGTTGCTGCTTCATTCACCGTTTCTGCTAGTTAATTCACCACTTATGATGGTATTAGTACCCTCTGGTAAACTAACATAGCTATTGAAAATGGCCATTTATAGTTGATTTACCCATAAAAAATGGTGGGTTTCCATAGCTATGTTAGTTTACCAGAGGGTACTCAATATGTGTATATGTGTACAGTTGCTTGCGAATTCCACGCTGGGTTTCCCCGACGCAGGCGGTGCTGGAGGCTGTTGGTTTGGAGGCGCCGGCAACGTTTGCTGCGGCGTTGACGAAAAGTTCGGTGGCGGGAAGAGGTTGGGAGATGGGGGTAAAATAATGGGAAAATCGTGGGAAAATCATGAGAACATATGGAAAATCATGGGAAAAACCAGGAAACATGTTGGTAAAAAACTTGGGAAAATCATAGGAAAATCAGGACAAACAATGACAAGGGGAGAATCATATAATGGGAGACATAAGTTGATACAACCAATAAAATGCTGTTGGGGGGTTGAGATCATTTGTGATAGGCAGTTAACCTGTATATATATATATATGTATATACATACAATATTCATCAGTTGCAGAATAGTTAGACAGTTAACTACGCATAAACTCAAGGGGTTCAATGTGGGTTTCATTGTTTTGCAAGGAAAAATGCACCACCTCAAAAAATGATCAGGCATACCAAAAAGTAGAATGGTCACTACATGTTACCAGTGGTCACTACATGTTGCCAGTGGTCACTACATGTTACCAGAAACGACCAACATCTGGCAGTCTGGTGTGCTTCTACTTCTCAGGTGGTGCCCCCTAGTTATAAGTTGGTTTATAACCCCCATTAACTATAGTTATATCATGTTAAACCTAAACCAACAAACATCTATAGTTATAAGTATCATAAACCATAGTTAGCCTAGTTATAAACCAACTTAGTTATCTAAAGGGCCCCACCCTGGTACCTTGAATTCCATTTAAACCATCCCGCCTTGTCGTTCAGAGACATGTCTGAGAGCTGCCACACCTGCACGACATGTCTGAAGGCCGCGCAGGAAAGGGATCATCCCACGGAAAAAAAGTGGCGATTATAAGCCTAGCTGGTAAGTCCCTCTTCAGTGGGATTATCTCATATATATATATATGATATATATATATGATATATATATATATCATATATATATATATCATATATATATATATATCATATATATATATATGTACATCTATCTATAGTTATATATATATATGGTTTAGAACTATGATTGCTAACTACTTGCGATTCGCGAGATGATCCTCCAAACAATGCACACACGCATCTGGTCAATTCTGGTACAGTATAGTGCAGCCCTAGCTGACTTTGACTAAGTTGGTTTATAACTGACATAACAAGGATTTATGCTGGATATATATATATACACATATACCATGGGATGTAATATATATATATGTATAATATATATATGTATAATATATATATATATGTATAATATATATATATTATTATATATATATATATATATGTAATGGGAGCTCTAAACCAGCAACTGAGGGAGCACCGCAGCACTACAGTGTAGAAACCATTAGAAAATATAAGAAACGGCTGAGTTACCATTATTTCAGTGGGATTTGACTTCTCTGCATCTTTTGGGAGATTTCTGTTCTTGGTAAACCATCCATTTTCGGGGAGGCATTGGTTTTGTGCGACGCCGTTTGCGGCAGGGTTCCACCGGCTCATCTTCAAGACTGCAATCACGGTCCACGTCTGCTCCAGCCCACTGTAGGCATGGGTGCAAGTCCCTCGCCATTGGTGCAGCACGTGCACCCGCAGGCATTGGCAAAATCTTCACTGTCAGAAAATTGCACCACAGAAGAAATTCGAACATCTTATCTTCTGTCACATATACCCCCAAAATATGGCTGTACATGGTACAGTACCTCCAGTTTAGGTACCTTTTCAATGGCCATTGCTGAAAATGGTGGAGTATATACAACAATGTTTGAACAAGTCATCGAGTGGCAAAACAAGCAAAAAATCCGTGCCAGCCATGGCCACTCTACTGAAGAGTTACTGCCTTGGGCAAAGATGCTACGACTGACCAAGGATGAAGCTTCAAAAAAACACAAGAAATATCCGAGACGTAGGAGAATAATTTATTGGGGTGATTGGGATGTGCATGGATGTGCATAGTTTATCATAGTTTAGTATTGTTCTGTGTCTCTCAATTTTGAGTGGTGATTTCATGGACATAACCAAAATCACAACATGGCTATAAACCCTGCGGCTATGGCGGTTTCTTACTATACTCATGAATGCAAATGTGACCTACGGTCCAAAAACAAAGTAGGATAAGCAGTCGGGCTATAGAACACCGACTTTCAGGCTTTCTAGATATCCGTCATCATGTTTTTGTGGGATGAAAAAGGGAACACTTACTTGCAGTTAGACCAGCTTTGAGCTGAATAATGTACGGTAAACCCAATAAATAAACATCAATAAACCATCCCCAAGTTATCACCTTTTTGATGAGGCGTATACACAATCCCCAAATATCCCTAAATTTTAAAGGAGCTTTACGGCGGTTCACGGCTCAGCCCAGGAAATGGATCCAGCTTACTTCAGCCCGCCGTGATAGTTTTAAGTGGACACTGCCCCTAGAAAAAAAACGATGTTTATTATTGAACGGTTATAATTAACCTATTTACATCTATTTTTACTAGGATGATCCGTTTATAGACTGGTTGGTGATTTCAACCCCTCTGAAAAATATTAGTCAGTTGGGATGATGAACCACCATCAGCATGTTTTGATGTTTGGCTAAGTATAATGACATCAATAGCTCCAATTAATTTAAGGGGCTGATTGTGGGCCGCCTTGCAATTTTGATTGCACAACCCTCAGCAATGGTTGGCTCATCATTTTTTTTGAGGCAATGATTGGTGGTGTCGGTTTATGTAATAGGATTATATAATAAAATATATATTATATATATACACATGTTTTGAATCAACCCGCTGAAATGATGGTTATGCATTGAATATTACGTCTGGGAATGCAACCAACAAGTCCCATGTTTCGGAACGTTGGCCTGGTTCGGCTGCTTCCCAGCGTGGTACTCTACTAGGCTACTACGGCCACATTTCCCAGTGACGAACCTAGTCATGTCCTCAGTATCATTCGTCCCTGCCGGAGAATGTTGGTACCAGTAAAACTCAGCTGGGATTAAAAAAAAATAGTACTGCAAGACACACCATTCATCTTCCAATCTCACATGTTCGTCCCAACCAAAAAAACTGGCAAAGAAACATCACGCATTGGAACCAATAGATATAGGTGATTGTCCCTTTGATCTCAACATATGCGGCTTTTTGTTGCCATACGTAGCCCTTACAGCCCGAAAAAAATGCCAGCTACCTCCAAAATTGAATCTTTATAATTAGCTATTGACATAGGCCTATACCAACCAATCAATGGCCCTTACAGAGGTCTTTTTTAGTACCTGAAATGGCCGGTTTTTCCATCACCCCCGGCGGCACCATGTCCAGGTATTGCTGTTGCGACTGGTCCGCCTGAGGCTGACACGTGGAAATAGCAGCATTTTTAAGGATTCCCAAAACTGGTTGGTGGTTTCAACCCCTCTGAAAAATATTAGCCAGTTGGGATTATTATTCCCAATATATGGAAAAATAAAATTCATGTTCCAAACCACCAACCAGATAATGTCAACCGTTTTAAGGATTCCCCAAACTGATTAATAAACTATATAATGGTGCTATTTCCACCCTGGAAATTGATGAATAAATGGTGACAACCCACTATAGTGGAAAATTGATAATGTCAACTTTCAAGCCTGGATTAACAAACCCCGTTTACAGCTAATTGGGGCTACCATTTAAGTATCAGATTATGACAAGACTGGAGGAATACCCACTGAAAAATGGTCAATTGCACCTAATGGTTTGTAGCAAATTCCGGATGAATCATGGTGAATCATAGTGAATCACTGAGTCCTGGATCTATCATGATCTTTTTTGAAGCTTGGATGGCCTGGATATGCCTGGATTCCTGGATTTCCCCAACTTGAAAGCACAGCCAGCTTGATTGAGCAAAAATGTGGGTGTTCCACATGTTTGGCGAACTGAACTTGAATTTCCAACTGACCAGAATGAAGAAAACGTTTACCGAGACCTACATATGCCGAGATTTAGCCGGAAACTCATGTTCATTTCAAGGTCTGGTTTGTTGACTTTTAGGGGTGACCGAGTAATCCACTACAATGGGATGTAATGGGATAGAATGGGATATATGGGATATACATCTATAATCATCTATACATGGATATAATGGGTAAGGAGTGGGATATCATCGGTTGCCTAACCTCCAAAGCTGGGATAGACAAAAGTTGGGATAGATCCTTTACAACTATGGTGACTATGGTCGCATAGTACCCACTTTTTAATGGAACTGCACCACCAAGTATAGCTGAAAAAAAATAACACAAATTGGAACCAATAGGAAATATTACCTACACATACCTACACAACATAGTCCATCTGCTTTTCAAGGGCATCTTCCAAATCAACTTCTTCATGTTGATTGGCCTTGAGGCCCTTGAATTTTGACTCCTTGAAGAGGTCGCCTCCGAACACTTCAATCTCAGAATCTGAAGCTGAACTGGGCTCAACTGGCTTAAGCTTAGGCTTAACCTGTTCCTTCGTCTGCGCATCAGCAGCGAAAAGAGCATGGGCTTTCTGGGATTCCTTCAGCTGGTTCAGCAGCCCGTGCAGCCCGTGCTCGTCATCAGATTCTTCAAGGTTTGGTAATTGGTGTGGGTCCGGATCGGGTATGCCTTCCGTCGTGCGAGCATCTGGACGATTCAATATGGATTGCCAGCCTTTGTGCAAAGAGTTCCTCAGTCAGCAAACCCCCATCACGCAAGTACAGCATGGCCAGAGGTGAAGTAAAGCAAAGCACATTCATTAAACACTTAGTGACTTAGTACGTTTAATCTGGGTAAATTATAATATTTCACTAACCTGAATCTTGCGGCCATTTTGGGATGATTCCCCTTACGAACTATGATTTCCAGTGAGGTCGTAGTGAGGTCGTGATGAAATTTACCCAGCTATAATGTATACCAATCAGCTAAAATGTTACTATCCCAGCAATGTGGCAAAACATGGCAAAACCAATAGGAAACCATCCTCAATGGGATGATGGAAATTCCATGATCAAAAAGTATCCCGTATTTGTTGGTGAATGGGATGGTTTATGACATTGGGTTCACCACATTAACATACATTAACCATGGTATTACCCATTTAGTTTCATGATTTGGGGATGGGTCAAAACCCTGGCACCTAGTGAACATCAAAATAGCTGGTAAATGGATGTTCATCCCACTAAAAATGGTATGTATAGGTATTGATCCATAGCCATTGAGTTTCATGATTTACCTCTAAATAGTGGTGATGTCTGCAACCTCGCAACCAGTAGATGGTACAAAGCCTACCTAAGTCCCATTTACGAGGCTTTCTGGCTTTGGAGAACCAAAGTGGTCGGCGTTCACATGGGACCCCCTGCGCTCAACAGTCAAAGGTGGAACTTATCTGATGGCTATTTGGGGGTATCCGGGCATCCAGCCTAAACTCAACATGGAACCCAAATTATTGATGGTGATATCCAATAACACTTTTTAATAAGGTTCATTCATTTCCCAGACCCCTTTGAACTGGGGTCCATGTGAAATGTAAGGCGACTTAATGGGCGTATAATTCATAGTATTGGGTCGGTTTGTCTAAAAATGATTGATTATAATATGTCTAAAATATAAACGTTACATATTTGTCTAAAGTCTCCAACTCTCATTTTAGGCAATTTTCCATTGGGATTGCAATGGAAATCCATGGGATACCACGACGGGCCGGGAGCCCGAGCCAAACTTCCAGTGGCAACGGACGGATCAGTCTGGGCAAAAAAAAGGTCATGGAGCCGATGGTTAAATGGGTCTTGTTACCAGAAAATATTGATGTTATAAGGGGAAACCTATACATGTTAGGTCATATAATGGGAAACCTTAATCTGTGACATGTTAAAATTATGATCATGATATGTTTAATTTTGGAAACCTAAAGATCATGGGAATATGTGGTAAAAAACAGGCTATTGGTACATATACAGTAGCTCTTGATTCCCAATACTCAAACCATACATGCTGTTATTCAGAGGGGGGGTCCTACTCGCCATTTTATAAATATAAAATTTGGGGCTGGGCCCCCGACATGTCTATATTTCAAGGGGACCCTCTAAAATCTATAATTTGAACGGGGGTTTACCCTCTCAGAAACATTGAATTTTAAGGCATGCCATCTATAAAATGCAAGGCATTGAGGTCACGGTCACATATTTCTCACTGCTGGTATGGCACCAGGATCCACCAGGCATGTTTCATCATGGCGTCGTGGCACAAGAAATGACATCGTCACACCCCAAAAAAACCTGTTATGCCGAGTCTGGAGCTCTGCATTTTATATAGGGATATCATGGCATATATATATATTATATAATATCAAAGCTACTTCTATTGTTCAAGCTCCATCCAACTGCTCTTGCGTCTCTGTTCTGTCATTTATCCATGTTTTTCTTCTACCCTCTGGTAACTTTCGACACAAACATCACCATGTTTTGCAGGTAAATCATCAGACTAAATTGGCCACAAAATTAGCTATGTCGAATCACCAAAGGATATTCACCGTCCATTTCTATGACCCCGGTTGTAACTCGATTAATCCAACCCCACTCTTCATTGGGGTGAACTAACCCACTTGCTGTCTTAAATCCTATTTTTTCATGGTTACCCGCTGGGAATCAAACATGGCAATAGAAAATCAATCATTATATTCTCTACGACTATATATACATGTCCCATGATACAACCATTGTTGTTGGGTAAATCATCACCGTTGACGTTTCAATCACAATTTTTGTTATTTAAGTGTTCAGATCCATTTGGATCGTTATTTGTAGATCTTTTCGTTCCGATCCAGCAGAAACCATTGCTAGCTAAATCTGACTTAAATCCCAATGTTTGACGGTAAAGCCCTAGATTTATATAGATTTATGATATATTTCCATTATAATCTCCATTTTTATCCATTAGATTCCTCATTGTTGCTGGTTAAATGACAATTCTTGTTGATTAAAACTCAATGTTTGTCAATTGCTCCAAAAAACCTCCATGATTTTCACAGCCAGCACCATCAATTTTTGGGTACTGAAACCCCCCATTCAATCCCTATATCACCAGTCTCTCACCGCAACCGGTTGGGCCACCCTTCCGCCTGCCCAGGCTGCGTGTACTGCACTTGTGACGTCGCAGCCTGTGGGACCTGAAGTCAGCAGTGAGACTTGCTGACTTCGGATCCTTTCGGTGGGACATGACATGAAATTCATACTTAAAAATTTAAATGCTGGTATATAGTGGAAGTAAACCGAATCAAAATTATTAATCCAACATGGTCATTGAACCAAGCATATACTGTAATGGAATCACAATAGCAAACAATTGGGGTTTAATGGGATTGTACTGGGGTATAGCAAACTGCTGGCGCAGTTGTTGATGCAATTGCTCGACTGTTGTCTCATCAGTTGGAAGTTGGCGATCAAACAAGTTATGCGTGACAAAGGCGACAACCAAAGTGCCACAAAATTGCTTGACAAAACCCTGTCTGGTGCACGCCAAAGTGAACATGCATTTCCCAAGAGCTTGACACAAGAGGCCATGAAAGGGTGCGTGCCAAATGAACCCTCCAACTTGGTTGGCACAAACTTAGCAGCAAACTGGGATCCTCCAATGTTCATCGACCAAGACTGCAGAGAAACAATAGCCAATCACTGACATGTTCCAACTTGCCAGCTTTCAGCCAGCTGTGTGCAAGGAGTGGATCAAGCAAAGCAACATCTTGCCCCCCTGACTGATTGATGAGTGCCATTGAGTGCCATGATGTCAAACAACAATGGATAATGGAAATATCGAAGCAATGTTATTATTATCCATTATCCATGTATCAAAATGTATCAAAATGTATCAGAATGTATCAAACATGCTTGGCTGGGAATTGCGCTACGTAGAGGCTGGAGGTTTCTGAGTGGAACAATTTTTTTCATCCCGAAGCAAAGCGGTTCGAAATGTCCGTTGCCATGTTTGAATACCAGAGGGTATATCATCCCAGAATTGCATGATGTGAAAACATGAATCCGGAAAGCCCTACATTTCAATTTATATACCCTCCAGTAATCAAACATAGCAGTTGGAAATCCTCTACAAGGGGCTATCCATATATCACCCAACTTAGAGGGCATGGTCAATGCCCGAGCAGGGATTGCACGCACTGCGAAGCAACATGGTTGGGACAATCATGATTTCCCTCTCCAGGATGTTGGTAAAAATTAAACGACTCCCCTATTGAGAAAGTGCCATTGCGCACACTTCTGTGAACCATTCAAAGTACGTAGAAAGTTTGTTGTCAATCTACCTGGTTTGTTGAAGATTCTTATAGCTTATAATGCAGATATCTAGCCAAACCAACATGTTATTTCATGGGATGGATGGATGGGATAGGTTGTACGCTTAGCCTCCAACTAACAGTCAATAAAGATCAATTTTTCTGACCACCACCTGTACAATCCCAGACGGGTTGATCTAAAACCACCCAAACAACGACTGGAACAAATCAGATAATCATCATGTGTTCCTTCATCAAAAACACCGTCACTTTGGGGGTATACCCCAGGTTTTGACACATCCATATGTTCCATGGTCTTTCCGGTCAAAAAATTGGGATCCCTCCCAATGGTTTTGGGATGTTTTGGGTTAAAAGCCTGTATCTTGCTGTTCACAGCAAAGTAGCTGGTGTCTGTGGATGTTCACCCCCCACTTTTATGGAAAAAGTACAGATATTGACTCATAGCCAATTTGATGCTACTAAATCAGTGGTACCCTCTGGTAAACTAACATAACTATGGAAAATCACCATTTTTAATGGGAAAACTCACTATAAATTGCCATTTTCAATAGCTATGTTAAATTACCAGAGGGTATGGTCCCACTGTTCCAGACTGTTCCAATTTCCAATGATCATTCCATTCTCCACCCGTATCCACCCCTCCCCCCTCCGACGAAAACTGGCCTGGCTTTGAGCTCCTTGGTAGCTTCCATAGGCGACCACCTCGGAGGCCCCCACGGCCGCCCCGGCTAAGCCGAGAAAGGGATTTCTTTTGGTGCTAACCAATCCCAAAAAATGACAAGTTCCAAAAAGCAATAGAAGCTATAGAAAGAACTGGATGATAACTTGATACTATAACCATCTATAGCCTAGCCTATAATCAAGTAGGATCATCATCCCATGTCATCCCACGGAGAAAAAAAACATCCGGTCATGTCCGGGCCAACTCCATCTCTTCCTCGTTACCTCATTTTGGCACAGTTCACCACAATCCTTTGTTTCTGATTAATTAGAGGAGCTGGATTTTAGATGGGCAAAATACATTGGCTACTCCTACAATCTGGTGTGCCCATAGTTCTGATTTGGTTTATAACCGCCACTAACTAAAGGTACAACTGTATATTACTGTACCACAAACCCGAGTTAGCCTACGTAGTTATAGAATGTTCTAAGGCCATTTAGCCAAGTACCATGGGGCACCACTTTTTTTGCGACCCATCACAAAAAATCAACAGATACTTTATTATCCTTCACCTGTGCCAATAAATCGGCAAATCTCCCTTGGTTAAAGCGGTTTGATCCCCAATGTTTTGCACCAAAATCACTATTTCCTTGGGCGCAAAAATAACTATAGCAAAGAAACACGCACACAATCACACACACACACATTATGGCCATTTTTAGATACCCGATATTCCGCTTTAAGCAAGAATATTCCCATCTACGGGGAAAATCCAACAAGTATATCCCCAAATGAAATTAGGCCATTTCAAGATAACTACTATGACTATGACCCTTATTAACCATGATTCCAGTGAGGTCACGACGTGAGGTGACTATAATTTACCAAGGACACATACGGAGGTTTTCGAAAATAGGGCTACCCCAAACCATCAATTTTAAGAGGATATTCCATGAAATAAACCTTCCAGGTATTGGGGTACCCCCATGACTTAGGAAACATCCATATGATATGGGAATATATGGGATAGGATTATTGGGAATTTTGTCTATATTCTGAATATCCATTGGATTTTCTCGTCATATTCCCTACTAAAATATCTCCAAATGTCGCTGATCTCACTGGGCTGGCCCCCACTCCGGAGGCGCTAGTGCTGGGCTGCTGCAAGTAGTTGTATGGACCTGAGTGAGCCACACTGATGGGTAGGATCTATAGATGTTGTGCTTAATAACAATGGGAAACCACCCAGGCAGATTTCTATGAAATATCCCGAGTTAGTACTACTTGATCATCCAACTTGTAGTAAGTGGTTAGTAACTGGGTTATAATCTATTGATAAATGGGATAATCCACTGACTTCTGAATGGGGATTTACTAACCAGGGTTATTCACCACTAAGTGGGATGATCATCCAAGTGATCACCAAAAGCCCGTTGGATTGATGGAATATCCCCAGTTAAAGATATATGGCTTGGAAACACCAATTGCCAACCGGGATTCCAAGAAGAAATGCTGATATGACCCCATGGGAAATTGGAGAACCATTTAGATGGTCTGTGGTTGCACCCCATTCCGAAAGAGTCAATTCATCAGTTGCATTTGTTTAAAGCAACATTATGCAACCACGAGTGAAAGTATGCACATTGCTTACGAATCTGAAATACTACTGTAAGCACTGAGCACATCTAGTTTTCTCAGCTGGTTAGTCAATATGTCCTAAAGACTGTAGATTCTTGAAGTATCAAGGTAACTACCTATCCAGGGTTGACCCAAACGTGAGTTAGATCATCCCACTAGAATATGAGCATAATCATTTACCAACCATAGTGGCCATGAAACCATTCCCAACTACCAACAACTTCAACCTCCATTTGCTCAACTATCGTGCTCTTGGTCATTCTTGGTCTTGGTCCGTTGATTTTTTTCATTCTAGCCCTGGTCATTGGGAGATCTTTTCAATTCAATTTTTTACGCGGCAAATTTGAGATCCGAGCTTTGCCCCAAGCCGTATCCCGCTGTCGCGTAAGCCTCGGAAGTGCGAAGGCGGTCCCAGTGATGGATTTCATGGGAGTAGCCAATCAAAATACGGACTTCACTTGATTTAACCATGAAAAATAAGGATGTCATGCGATTTTAGTGGGATTTAGCAACTTGAGACAATCATCAGAATGGTATAGTCCAAGCATCATTCCGTTTAGATTGAGATAATTAATAAAACAACATATGGTGATTCAACCATGAACATCATCATTTTGTTTGGGATTTGATAAGAAGAACAATGCGAGTAGAAAATCAAATAACTACCGATGGTGGGATGAAAACGGTGATATGGCTTCGATGGAATTGGTCATTGCATAACGCTGCTGTCCATTATACATCACCTCATCTGGTTGGTGGTTGAGCCACCCCCCTGAAAAATATTAGTCAGTTGGGATGATTATTCCCAATATATGAAAAAATAAAAAATGTTCCAAACCACCAACCAGTCATATATTGGTACGAAGATAAACCCAAAGCGATTGGACTTGAGTTTCTATTAATTTCCTGACGATGTCTCAAATGTCTACGGTTCAAAACCATGGTACCCGAATGAATACTAAAATAAATGGTAAATTGGATTTTCATACTCTCAAATTTGTGGAACACAATGTATAGGTGGTATATAATCCATCACCGGATTTCTCAATATATGAAGATATGAGTGTACTTGAAAACAACTCGGATTAACAGTGATGTCTATGGTAATCATGAATGATATATAGATTCCTATCATGATACTCTAGTTAGATCTACGGCTCCCGCACTCCGAACTAACAAAAAACATAGCCTCGTAAACCAAGAAAAGTATGTGCAACTTCACAAACTGTTTCCCCCCCTGATGCACATGAATTCTCACAGCGTCTAGCAACGTGCAGAGAAACCCTGGATTTCAGTCGTGAAGATTTCGGGTTCTCTGGGGTACCCCCCAAATTCATGGCACATTCCCTGTCAAGATTATTGGGATTGTATGGATGCTGGTTGGTGGTTTCAACCCCTCTGAAAAATATTAGTCAGTTGGGATGATTATTTTCAATATATGGAAAAATAACACATGTTCCAAACCACCAACCAGGTATGGATGTGTCTGAAAAAAAGGGGCAAAACTACCAGCCAGTGGGAGTTTGATTTCATGCCCCATCCTCATACAAAGCCACGGCCCATGTCCACATAGAAGTTTGTCGGAAAATCCAGCGCCGGTAGTCAAAAAAAATGATAACTGTGGGTAAAACAATTAATAAACCATAATAAACCACCCATTTGGGAATGGTTTGTAGCAATTGTAGCAGCTATTTGTGGTGATTTGGGGGATTGTTTATTATTGTTCTACCCACATGAATCATCATTGTCCCTGTTGTAGTTTTCGGGTACAGCTGTATATCCCATTTTTGGACAAAGCCAAAAATGTGGCCAACCAGTTGGTTCATCCAGGTTTATCCATATTTGATGTTTAACTCCCGATTGTTACTGGTTAGTGGTATACCTATCCCTCTGAAAAATGATGGAGTTCGTCAGTTGGGGTTACTATTCCCAATATATGGAAAAATATTAGTCAGTTGGGGTTATATACTATTCCCATCTATTCCCAATATATGGAAAAATTAAAAATGTTCCAAACCACCAACCAGGTTAGATGGTTCCCCAATCTCCACGTTTTTTTTGCTTCCGTAGTGACCTGACACCCCGAGCACCCTGACAGTGGTCGGATTGGTCGGATAGGCCGTGGCGGGCTGTCCATACTGAGCCTCGGGGACGCCGGTCACGCTGGGATTATAAATCAGCGATAGATTTAAAGCCTACAAAAGTTACCTGTCATCATTATACACTGGCCCATGTATAGATGATTATAAATCTGTGAAAGATTTGATGGTGCCTACATTAATGGCAAACTGGCACTTTGTATTTAATATGTTCCTTTCAATTCTTTTCATGGTGCTTACTAAATTTATCCTAACATAGGTAAATTTCTGAAATAGGTAAACTGGCACTCACAGCTGATGCCTGTCCAGCCGCAGACCTGGAGAACGGCGGTGGCGCAGTTGCAGGCCAACTGGAACCAGCTGGGCACGTTGTAGATGCCACCGCAGCCGTTGCTGAAGTAGATGTAGCCGCTGCACAAGAAGGGCCCGAAGATTCAATAGTACATAGCAGCCGCCCAAAAAGAGAGAGGCATCAAATCCTAATATATAACAGTTTTGGCAAATTACACCTTCCCAAAAAGAAGGAATCAAATTACCAGCTCAAGTCTCCAAGTGAAACGAGGCTGGCATTGCCCCTGCACTCCATGCAAAGGGCGGGGAAACGATAGCTAAGTTGGTGAACATAACTCCAATGACTCTGGTTTAAGACACTTATAACTATAGTTAATGGGAGTTATAACCCATTGCCGATCTTAGATACCTTGCAAAACAGGAATTGTTCGCTGGTGAACGTACATCGTCCTATTGAAACTGCAGCATATTCTTCAGGATTGAGCTCTACCCATCCAGCTGAAATAGTAATGATTATGGGAAGATGATATATGGAGGTTTCCTAAAATAGGGGTACCCCTAAATCATCCATTTTAGTAGTATTGTCCACTATAAACCATCCATTTTGGGGACCCCCAATTATGGAAACAGGTATATATATGCTTACATTATATATATAATGTATATTATATATGTACATGTATAGATATACCAAATATATAGGCCAGATATTACACGATATTAGTGGGCCATCTCCCATTGGTCTTCTCACCCTGTAGAGATTCTCTGGGCCCTCCCACGCCATAGCCCGGCGGGGCTCCATAGCCAGTCTGGGCCTACACCGTCAAGCTGTGTTTCCACATGGCTGTTTCTTGGTTTATAAACCCAATGAATACTATGGTGAAATGATGGTTAATCAAGATAATAATTGATAAATCATGGTTGAATAATGCATGTAAACCCTAATACTATATAAACAAAATATCAAAAACCCTAGTTTAATTGGACTTATGTTCACCAACTTTGCGATGGTTTGGGGGCACCACCTTCTAGTCCATATATGGTGATTGATTAGGATGTAATGGAATCTAAGGGTGAGTTAATGGGATTTAATGGGGATACAAGGGAATAGTAAGTGGAAATGAGCTCGGGGTTTCAGAGTTGTTAACCACCAAAATAGGGAGATGATCAAAGATGTTTATATAATGGAGAATATGATATTAATATATGTATAAATGCATATTATGTGTAGGTATGAGGTACAAAAACCAATCAAACATATCCAAAACTAACAGGATCATATCTCCAATACTCTTAATAAGTTCATCCCAGTAATCAGAAAATAATCCCATAGATTCTAATATATCATAATATATCATATATATATATGTATATACATACATATAAGTTGGTTTCTAATCCTATTACAGTAACTACAATCCTATGCTCAGGATAAACCCAAGAGCTACATTACTAGTTGGTGGTTTTGTTGCCATCTTGAAAAATATGAGTTCATCAATGGGAAGGATGACATCCCATATATGAAATGGACAATAAATTTCATGTTCCAAACCACCAACCAGGCAATTTATTGGCCATAAATCCAACTACAATCTGGTTATTTAACATAGCCATGGAAAGATCCACCATTTTTAAGAACGGTAAACCATCTATTTCTATGGGCCATGGCTTCCATGGCTATGTCAAATAACCAGAGGGTAATAAGTATCATTAACCACTATCATTCACCATCATTAACCATTATAACCCATTGTAATCCCATGATAATCCATAGATCGACCATCATCAACATCATTAACCAACATTAACCATCATTCACCACCATTAACCATCATTAAACATTGGTTGGATATCTAACCACTTGTGAAATCCTGATCGAATCTCCAATCCTTCACCGCACCTGTGGTGGGTAGGCGCCCCCATATCCGCTGCTGGCTGTGGCGGCGGCGGTCTGATACGCCTGCTGCCTCAGGAAGGTCTTCGGCGTTTAAAGGAACCGTGGGTTTAAAGGATTTGCTAAAAAAGTTTAAGATGGGCTTAGAATTCTTATATGCATGTGTGTTTATGTGCCTTTTTCTGGGCATTTTTGGGTTTAAGATGGGTTTCAGATGGATAAAAACCATCATTTGGGTGCTGCATATTGACATTCTTGGGTTTAAAGATTGGTTTGAGATGCGTTAACATGGCTTTAAGATCCTTCTGAATGTGGGGTAACTCTTCTGGCATGGTGGATCCAAGATGCCATGCGTCTCCTTCTTGCTATCGAGTGGTGGACTTTTTGTGCTGGGAACAAAAAACTGGTCCATCTGTGGCCCGTGGCCCAACATATTTCCAATGCTTTGCATCGAAGCATGCCGTTGAGAAAGGACTTCTACAACCACCTGGTGAGTCTGTCTACAGATGCAGTCATCCGGTGGTTAGGATTGACTGGCAGGAAGCTTCTGCTTTTCCTGCGAATAGGACAGAAAACCACAAGTCTTCATCCTCAAGCCATTTATCAAATGGTTTTCCCTGGAAAATCCGTCTGCCTCACAAGGCCTCCTCGACTTCAATTGATATGCTTGGTGAGGAAGAGGTTATGTCTGTGGCATTGTTTTCCGAATAAGTACCAAAACGCTCCGTAGTTAAAGGGTCGGAACACTCCTGTCATCTGCACATGTTCTGGTATGTCACTGAGGATTTTTTACGGCACTGAGTCTATCGCATTACTAAACAACCCTCCATCCAACAAACCATTCTGTTAATCTGAAAGAGGGTCATCTGCGCATCATCACACTTATAAGGGTATGCCGTAAACATCCGTAAACCGTATATCCAATTGTATGAATCCTATTTGGAGATGGTTTGTGATTCTGGATCCCCAGAAAAAAAAAAAAACATTTTGTGTCTGATTCACGTTCCCTTTCTTGCTATTGGAAAATCCACATGGTTGATGGTTGCCATATTGGATGGGTAGATCTCACATTAAACCAATATACACATGTGGAAGTTGTATCCCTTTGTAGATCATTGTCCTAGGGTCTGCCCACGGGTTTTCCACATATTTGTAAACGTTTCATCTGGGATGGATCCCACATTAAACCACAACAGGATTTAGCTCCAGTAATTTGTTACATAGGAAACTGGAACATCATTTTTTTGGGTAATCATCATGTTGATGATCTATAACTGGGCCATCTATACCATAGCTATCCTAGATAATCAAAGGGAAATCATCATACATTAAAAATAAGTCACCATAAACCCATGATAACCAATTATACCTCCATGATTTGTTGCTTGAATAACCAAAGGTTAAACCACAGGATGAGACAATCACGACATGAGAATCGCACCCGGCAGCATAGGCCGCCTGTTGCAGGGGTTCACGACAATGTTACCAGCCAGCAGGAATCTTTGGAAATCTAACGGTACCATCCGAGAATTGAGAATATTATGGGATTAATGATTGTTAATGGAATATTAATATTACTAATCATGATTATTAATGGAATCATTGTCAATCTTTGGGATTAATCATGAATATTATGGGATTATTAATGGTATTCATGATTATTAATGGATCATAAGTGCCAATAATCCCCTCCCCCCTAATATTGAACACCCCCAAACGAAACCATGGTTAAGTAGAAGATTTGCACTTATTTGGGACCGAAAATCTACAATGAACTGAACCTATACCGTGGTCTATTTGAATTCCAACCATATCAAAATCTTGAAAAATGTACTTATCTAAAAAGCAAGGAGACTTGGTATGGATGTTTCTGAAACTTTGGTCCTGTTCTCACCATTGACCAGGAATGGCCAAAAACTTGGACGATGTCAACTCCTTAAGTCAAGTGGTTTGTTCCCCACTGCTCAATCATCATTTTCACTCTGAACTTGGCCATACATTGGAGGTAAACCATGCTAAACCTACTCACAGGGTGGTGACCTACCTCCAGTTATGTTTGTTGGTTCAAAACCTCCATTAATTAGGTATAAGTAAATAAATATGTAAATAAATAAAACATGTATATATATATATCATACATATACATACATACATATATATATACACCATAAACCCTAGTTATTGAAGTTATGTTCACCAACTTAGCTAACAAAACTAGGGGCACCGGCCTGCACGACCCCTTCTGCACGGTGACTTTTTTGTCACGGGCCTGTTGCCCAGAGTACTGCCCTGCACTGTAGGCTGCCTGTGCCGGAGCCGGGGAGGGAATACATCCTGCACCAGGCAGGGTAACTATTGGGATTCCTATGAAACACTGGAATTCTAATGGCAAAACATAAGACGTTTACCATCTACCAACTGGTGCAGGATTTTGCAACCATCCAGTTTCCCAACCATGGATGCAATCTATATTGTTGTAACCCACCAAAAACAATGCAAATAAGTTGTCGTTTGTTAGACATGTTTGAAAATATGGATTCTGAAAGCAAACAAATTGTCTTTTAGAATTGGATTTTACTCTTGTTATATTGTGTATTGTTTTTGCATCTTTTGAGGGCTTGTTAGAAAGGAAACCATGGATCATACAGGCCAAATATGGGGGATATACTGCCGCTATCTGCCGCTTACATTTCTCAGTCCTCATAGAATTGGTTCATCCTTGGGCTTGAATTGCAGGCTTCATATTCAAACCCTACAACTATCTATCTTATCTAGGATTTCTATGGATTTCTTCATACTTGTTCATCTCTTTTTTTTCTATAAACAGTCGATAAGTTTCAATTCACAAGAGACACATGCATCGAGTCATCGGGAATCCCAGCTAGGCGTCTGTGTACTTACATGGTACCCAGATCAACAGTCAAGTGGTGTAGCAAAATCCAGCCTAATGACAATATATAATATATAATATATAATATATAATATATTATATATATATAATATAATATATAATATATAATATATAATATATAATATATATACATATATAATATATAATATATA
>Ga0126342_10002771_pt1 | contig 27959 bp, 28 predicted proteins | sample Cyp1metagenome_FD_92528 | JGI IMG/M metagenome (GOLD analysis project Ga0126342, IMG submission 92528) | Coral microbial communities from Lord Howe Island, Old Settlement Bay, Australia - Cyphastrea 1 metagenome | ecosystem: Host-associated > Invertebrates > Cnidaria > Coral ... | reverse complement strand
CTAAGAGACATGCATTTGATGGCAGAACATATCGCAGGATATCAAACCAGATTCCAATCAGGGACCCAATGGGATCTACAATTCCGGAAGCCAGTGGATTCCTTATTACAATAAAGAGAAGCCAGTGGATTCCTTATGTATATAGCTGTAAAATACTGTATATATATATATATATATTATAAATATATAAATTTATAACGTATAGATCAGAGGTATGGAACAGAGGTATGGAACAGAGGTATAGAACGGATCCTTCAAACAGGTATGGAACGGGGGTATGGAACGGGGGTATGGAACGGGGGTATGGAACGGGGGTATGGAACGGGCGTGGTCCCGGACCTTGTTCCGGACCTTATAATTTGACTTGCACCCAATATAATTATTCAAGGCAACATAACCATACATAACCATGCACAACCCTCCGCATCCACTGCGACCTGCTATGACAAGATTTGCACCTCTCCTGGCCGAGCTTTCGCCTCCATTGCACTACCACAACTTCATCCCCCTCGTGGTACCTGCTGCTGAATTCTGTGTCCAGAGTGCAGGCAGCAAACACTTGCAAACACACGAATGATGCAAACAACATTCAAGGCCAACAAAATCAACAAAACTTTAGCTGTGGCCGGTTCGAAGTATATTAAATCTCTCTCTATCTATCTGTTCCAATCTGTCAAGATAATTCATTCTTTCCGTCCGGCTTTGGGCTTTGAGGTCGCACTTGGCTTGTCTACGAGAATCTCTGCTGTCTCCAAACCGAGGGCGATATCCACATGCCAGAAAAGGAACCAGGTCCATCCAAAAGACCTCTCTCAAAAACTTTCCACAACCTTGCGTGGTGCACTGATCAAGCAGGACGGAAAGCTGGAGCAGTTCAAAACAAGGCAACTTGGCTCTTGAACGTGAACTTAGTCGCAAAAAGATGGAATGGGATGGGACTGGATAGATTGATTATGCGATGACTGGATGACGATCACATAAGAAATCTTGCATCCGGGATCATCCAGGTGACTCGTTTCAAGCTCCACTGGCAGTTTCCAAGCCAGGTGCTGATTTGCCAAAAGGATCACGCTGACTTTCCCACCAACTCCATCAACGTCTGGTGGGGTCAAGTATCTGGGCTCGGCTGCACTTGAGAATTATATAGAAATATATAGAATTATGGTTGCCTTCAGGAACTATTTGGTCACTGTATGCTTTCATATTCCGCAATAGGGTTATTCCAATCTGGATTCTGCTTGATTGTACCAGTAAGGATCTGCCACGTGCTGTTTGCATCTGTTGGTACACTCTGCCCATTTGCCCCTTCGGAATGTGTTTGGTTTCAACATGTCCGTTCCCTATAGCATATGGCAGTCAAATCATGTCAAATCCGCAACCAAGAAAGTTCTTCTCAGCAAAGACACTTGCTCACGCTTGTTACGAACTTTGTGATAAGACTTTGAATGGCGATGGCGATCTCCCGGTGGCTTGACCTTTCCTGCTGTCCAACTGGATAGGGCATGGCCTCAGTGGCAGACAACGAATAATTGAAGGTATTGAAATGTATTGAAGCATGAAAGACTCTAGAGCTGATCGGAGCATGTAAAATCCTCACAGATCTAAAGTCAAGAGATCAGTGGGAAGCTGAGACATAGGCCCAAATTGCACCAGCCAAGCTTGCGAGCCGAAGAGAACCAAGAGAAAGCGTAGTTGCATCCACTTGGTCGCGCATTTTGACACCCAACGGAGTGAGGTAGTCCTTCGATTGCTGGAGCTCTGTACTCATGGAGTCAATGCAGGGCCAACGTAGCTCAGTGCTGAACCATTCAAGGCTGAGCTCAGGCAAGTGCAGCCGCGCAGAGACGATCTTGGCTGCGGCCACGGTGAACAAGTGTGTGTACTCACCAACGAAAAGTAGTCGTTTTGCACTGTTCTGATCGCTGGTGAGCAACAAATCCGGGGCTTTCAGAGTCTCAGCGTCTGTATTAATCCTTCTTGTTGGAGACCTGCCTCGTTCTCGTTGGGTCGGCGGTGGATCTGAGCGAGTAGCAGGCGTCACCGGCAGCGTGGGACGCTGCCTTACATTGCAAATGGCACTGCGGGTTCTTGGTGCCCGCGGGATGCCACCCAAAGACGAAAGCCCAAGCTTCTTGCACAACGCATTGCAAACGTGTAAGGATCGGAATGTCTGCATCGCGGTGGGCCCCAAGTCGGCTGCACCAAACGACTGATCCAGGGAGAGGATCTGGGTGTCTGTCAAGTGGACACGCCGACAATTTCCTGTTCCTTGCTTCAGAACCCCTTGAAGATCTGAGACCATGAGTTTGCCACCACTCTTGTCCAAGGAGTTTGCCACCACTTTGCTTCAACTGCCATGCTGAAATCAGAGCTCTCCGGTGGTATCAAGATCTCTCCGCGGTTGTTCATCCATTTCAAAAAAGCTTTGTCAGATCCATGGAGGAAGGGTTCAGCAATGAAAAGCTGCCTTTTGTGCCCTTCTATCTCCAGAAGATCGTACACCCATGCATCGTTGCATGACACAAGCCTGGCAGGTTCAAAATCATACCCATACATGGCGAATGCGTCCCAATGGGCGTTGTGGAACATCTGACTGAACTTGCGTGTCTGCGCTGCATTTTTGACAAAGCCAAGAATGAAGTCCCATGAGTTGTCATCCTCCTGGAACCGCGAGAATTTCGCAACCATTGGTGTTCGGATCTTGTCATCCTGGCATCGGTATACAAGCCTCATCCCTCCTTGCATGAATGGATTTTTGTGCATTCGTATCACACATCGCTTGTTGGTGATTCTTCGCAGTTTCCCCGAATAATCAAGCTTGTAGGTGCTGCGTATCCCTTGTCTTTCCGCCCTGATCTTGAATGCGGCCAAGCTGGCATCACCAGAGCGGCAAAACCGCATAGCGCTGTCAAAGACAACACTGCGAGTCACCCGCTTTTCAGCAAAGGTAGAGTTCCTGGTCTGCGTGATGGTTTGGCTCAAAGAAGTGAAGGTGTTCATAAGGTTGTCGATGTCCATGCTAGCACGACTGAAACTCCCTCTTCCAATCTGTGCCAGCTGTTGTAGGATCAAAAAGTTACAATCTCCAAAGCCAATCGTATGGAGGATCATGTGCGGGTTCTGGACCATAATGTTCTGGAAAGCTGGCAACACATCGCTTTGCAAAGAGCCTGTGCAACCATCAGACAGGAAAATCACACGGCAGACCTGCCCTGGCACTGCCAGTTCTTTCAGGGCTTCAATAATCTGATCGTACTTCACGGCGCCATCAGGATGAAACGTGGCATTGGCTAAGTTTGATATAGCCTCCACGCCCCTCTGTCTGTGGAATCTGACCTCGTACACTGAGATTGCGAATGTCACAAGGCTGTAGTGATCCATTACAGCTCCAGCAGCTATCTGCTGGGTAATGAATCGCCTAAGAACTGCAACGACGGCGTCAATTCGCCGCAAGCCCTCTCTTTGTGCGATGTCCGTTTTGCTCATGCTGTAGGACAAGTCCACGAAGAACATCACGGACAATGACTGATTTATTACTGCAGGCTGGGCGAACCGTTTGAGCTCACACACTTTGTCTCGAGATTCTTCCAAGAAGTCCGAATCGAGTGAAGATTGACCTAGGCCCCACAGACTCTGAGCATCTCCCCATCCGTATATTCAACAGAAAGATACCGACAAACTGATTTACACTTGCACAGTGATTGCGCTTGTGCGATCAGTGGTAGGGCCCGGGCTGCTAGCTACGGAAAGAGCGTCGAGAAATTCATACCTGTTCTGCTCCTCCAATGGATCATCACCATTTGCACTTACAAAGTCATCATCATCGTCCAGAGCATGCAGAGCGAGGCTGCCCGACATCACTCCACAAACGACGCAGAACAGACTATGATAATCTATGATACCTGGGGATCCTAGGGTCTGAATTTTTGAGCAGTTTCAAAGTGTCCCTTGGTACTAAAAGCATTTAAAAACGTCGGGTGGTCATGTGTTTGAGTTGCCCTCCCTCTCACTCTCTCTCTCTCTCTCTCTCTCCCTTTCTCCATCAGCATCGGACTTGCCCTGCGATAGGTGTGTTGAGCTTCCTGTACAACATTAGCTTTATATACGTTTGCTCAACCTTGTCGTTGAAGACTGTGGCCAGGCACTGAGAACTCCATCGGCACAGGCCAACTTTTTTCAGCCAAAAAATGGCGTATGAATCAAGGTGTGCTTGATTGCATTTGCTCCCAAGCTGGACAAAGCTATGATAATTACTCTTGTCCATATCCGGCACAATTTCCATCCATGAAGGTATTGTGCGAAATTCTTTTCATGCCTGTTTTGGCGCGTTTGCACAGACTGAGCTTGGATGTGCTGTTTGGTCCGGCAGCTGGCCCATCCTAATTTCGGCCCAGTGCTTTGCAAACCTTCAGCTGATGCTCTCTTCGTTGACAAGAAACTCACATGTCCTTCCACCAAGGAGAATTGCCACATGGAGAAGCAGTAGCTGTAGCTCATATGTTGGACCTGTTATGACCTGTTGGGATTCTCTTCTTCCACGAGAATCACAATACCCGCCTCGACTACCTGGCTACCTACCTCAATAAAAGAGCAAAAAAAAAAAGACGCTCCAAAACCTTCTCCCTCAACAAACCACAGCAAGGGTCCCGGTGTTGTTTTGAAGACGAAACCCATCTTGGCAAGAGCTGCAGAAGGCCATTCCATCCAATGGGCAGGCTTCCCGGACAGCAGCAGTCCCTGAAATCCAAAGCTACCAAAAGGATCCAAAAGGCTAAACACGTCGGCACTATAACCTGCCTGCTTTTGCTTGTGCTACATTGAATTTATATGATCGTAGACGTAGACTTCGCGGAATGCTGCAGATGGCGTACAGGTATGAGGTCTCTCATGCAGGCAAGGTACCGTTTGTGCAGGTGCATTTCTTGGCAATGCAGCTGGCATTTCGGTGATAGTACCCATCCTTGACCACAAAAAATAAAAGCTGCGCAGCCAAATGCATCTACATGATCTGGATGAAGAATCTGTAGCTTCTTCCGCACTACTGAAGCATACTGTAGCTACATGTTTGAAGCCAATTAAATGACAGCTGATGTTCTCATCTTCTGGATACGAAATGTTGTTACGTAATTTCTGGGACGAAGGGACAAAACAGCGAGAGCAATTCTGTGCGCCGTCGCTGGAGCAGCTTTTCCCGAAAGTTCCCTCGCCTTGGTAGGTGCAGCTAGATTTCACAAGTTCAAGCGTGCCAGAGTCTGGCACACAATCAAACCTGTATCTGCACCAACATTCCAAACACAACTACTTGCCATTTCAAGAAACCTCTCGATATATCTCAATACAACCCGCAGGTTTGCTTGAACAAAAGCCTTGAGAGCCATTCAAGCCTGAGTCAAAGCATCTAGTCCAAGGTTAATGCCCACTGCTTGCATCCAAGGGCACCATTTTGACAATTGCACTGATTCTCGTTGCAGGTCCCATTGTATAAGTGATACCCGTTCCTGATGAACTTTGCCAAGGTTTCGCAACACGTCAGGTCAACTCTCTGGCAATTGTCAGTTCCACACAGAAAAACATAGCAGCTGACAAGCATACAATCATGCAAATAAGTGCATGGCCAACAGGATTCACAATACCTTAACTCACCCAGGTTTCTCAAATATTTGGGAAATCTCTCGACAAACACGTTCCTGTTGAATGGGATGCACTGCACCTTATTGTGCCATATGCCCAAATGTCTTTGAGGTTGCGACCAGCTGTGGTTTCCGCAACGAATGCCTTCTGCTGCATGGCCATGATCGCACTGACATTTCTTGACACGGCATTGGCCATTCTGCAATTCAAAACCTCGGACATAAGAGTCTTGGATGGATCATGGATGTCCGAAGAGTCAGCTTTTTAAACTACCAGTAGAACCTACTCCAAGAGCAGCTGAGACCGTTGCCGGGATCGCAGCTTGAGCACTGCTCCAGCGAAGGTGCCGGCAATCTGGCCCAGTAGCTGCGTCCCTGCGTTTGAAATCACACTATAGTCACTAGTCTGACTTTCAGTACATTTGAAAACCTCATACAAAGATTCCAAAGGTCAAAAAGCCGAAAAAATCCGGGTTTCAGCTCATCCACATCATCCACATTTTAAGAGCACAACTTGAAAAACAAGAATCAACAAATCAAATATAGAGAAGATCTCCTGGCAGGCCCTTTCCAGATCATCAGCTTCAAGTCTTGCCAGCTCTTCTTGGCACTGTTGCAAATGTTGTTCCACATCTCCATTCCCAAGGCGGCCACTGAACCTCTGCAGGTGCAACAGGTCACACCTTTGCTGGAGCAACTCGTTGCTTTGGCGCAGCGCAGCTCTGAGCTCAATGAGTTCTGCATTGAAAGCTTCGATCACGGGCTGCATGGTACTGGAGGTAGCACCTGGTCACTTTATGGAAAGATATGGAAAGCATGGAGAAAGTATGGGAAAATCAGGACATGACCAACGGTGGTGTTCATGCACTCTATGACTTTGGTGATGTCAAAAATAAAATCCATCGGAGTCTGAAAGCAGGCAGGGAACTCCACCCGTTCAGCACCAAGCCATTTGCTTGTGTAGCAGACAATAGTGCGCTGCGACACTGCATCAAATCCTTCACCAAACTGAGCTTTTGAGTATGATGTTAAACTAGGATTAATGAACCCCCAGTTTACTAATAGGGAGGACCAATTTTAGTATATTTTGGGCATTTTAGTGGTACAAGTAATGTATTTTGGTACAAGTAATGTATCACTATTTTGGGATAGCGCCGCCAATGAACTCTCAGCGTCTGAATGCGTTTGATTTGTCCGGGGTTGACATTTATAGGACTTGGGGAAACCTGCATACTAGACTCGCTAGACTCACGAGATCATCAACAGAATGTATTCCAACTTGGTCCTCCGCGGCTCTGCGAGCTCCTTTGGAGCCTCGCGGTATCACCTGACACTTCCGAGATCTTGCGACAAGGGGCGTTCAGAATTGCAGGTGTTACAAGGCATTCATCACTTTGGATCACTTTTCGGGCCACATGTTGCATCCGCAAATCAAACGTGAAAGACTGCAGTAAACAAAATAGTTCAATGATTGACAGCTGAAGCTTTGTGGATCAGACCTGCTCTTTTCAAGCGACGTGCATAGGACCCATATCATGGCTCAAACATGCTCACACATGGAGCATCGAAAGGTCCGAAAGGACTCAACATTTGGATATATTTGGAGGATTTTGGAGGACTATTGATTTTGAGCTGTGCCATGCTCAAAAAATTACCGTGTTGCCCCGCCTCAAACACAACTGCGCGATTCCTCTGCAAGTGTTCTGCTGCATCCTCCAGCCCATTCGCACTGGCCACCACCTCAGGTCAAGCTTCGCAGCAAGAAAACTACTGAGGACTGAAGGGATCTTAAAAATATCTCATTAATAATCTCAAATATCTAAAGTTATCGCTACCATGGAGATTGTGTCTGCCAACTGTACTTCATTGTACTTCCGCCATCTTCCGCCCATCACTGCTTGGATCCATCCTGATCATCCTGTCCAAGTAAGTTCGCAGCCTTCGCAGTGGCCCGCTTGTAATGGGCAGCCCTTGGCGAAATGCGTGCTGTGTTTGAGCGGGCTGCTCATGGGAGAACCTGCTTCAGAAGACTCTGGCCCGAAATGCTCTACATGTTCCTCATCAATCAATATCAATCATGTCAGATCAGGCTTCCCAGTCGTGCTTTGCTCAACTGTAGCCTGACCAGTCCTGACTGGGGCTCAGCATTGCATGACTGATTGCAGCCAGCACACGTGTCCGCAGCAGTGATTCGAATCTGCTCCATCCTGAGGATCGAAACGCTTCAGGGTCTCTCTGGTCTCTGGGGAATGTGTAGCAGCGTAGCATGTTGTTGTGAAATGATGCCATCATATGCCATCTGAAATCCACATTTCCAGCCGCCCGTTTGTTTTTGACTGTTTGGACGCTGCACTGCCGCGAGCACTACAAATACATCAGTTGGTGATTAATTGTATTAAGTTTTAAGTATGCCATGCACAGCAGTGATGAACTTGCTCCCGTTCCTGCCATGTTCTGATGCTGCCAGAGACTGCCACAGCAGCCTCGCCAACTGTTGAATTGAAAAATCCTTCATTTTCAGAAATCTTATGGAACCATATGGAAATATATGGAACCTCCCCCACTTCGGCAGAGTTCCCGGTTGGAATCACCATGAATCACCACAGCCAAGGCTCTTGGAATGCGCCGCACTGAACGCCGCATCACAGCGCGCAGGCAAAGTTGCGATCAACTCGGTCGACTCTCCAGTCTCACCGAGCGCCTGATCAAATGGACGAAACTCTTGGCGAAACTGGTGATCTATATACGTTCCGTTACATTCCCATATATATATATAACATATATATATATATATATATGTGTGTGTGCATGTATATTATCTTATTTTTTAAAAAAATGTATATATTATATATACATATCCGCCGACCCCGGCAGAAGAAATGGGGAGGGCGCCAGGGAAGAAGAGTTCCAACACCACCACCAACACCACCACCACCAACCACCACCAACCACCACCAACCACCACCACCACAACAACAACAACAACAACAACATGCGGCCGTTTTGCGCTATGTCTTTGGCTCTTTTCAGACCTTAGGGACTCTTTGTTCAAGGCCTTGTGACATCTCCTTCCTTCTCTGCCCTGCTGTTTAGGTTTGCTTTTGCAGCAGGTTTGCCACTACAGTACTTAAAAATACTTAAAGAATTCGTCAGAAGGGCACGAAGGAATCTGGGAGGGAGAATGTGTGGAGTTGTGTTGAATGAAGTATGCTTATTGGCTCATCATAGCACAAATCCACAAAAATTCCATCAAGAGATATCAGAGACGTTACATTCGGTACCGGCCTCCAACGCTTGGACCCAGGACTCGTCTGCTTCTCGCACTGTTACTGCGGAAATGATGTGATTCAAACATGTCCGCAGCACCTGGGGATCAACGTCTCATTGGACTCAAAAATGCTCGAAATATCTGATGATGACGTATGATGACGTGTAATTGTGGAACCTCCAATGCCACATGAAGCATGACAAGACATTACAAGACATGACAAGACATGACAAGACATGACAAGACATGACAAGACATGACAAGACATGACAAGACCATATACCATCAGAGACCATCATAGACCATCATAGACCAGATCAACATAGAGCAACTGACAATAATTTTCTGGAAGTCCAATGAAGTCCAAGATACCAAGGAATTGCACAAAGGCCTCCCGTTGGACGCTATGATCTGGCAAGATCCTGCAAGGCCGTCGCCGGAATTGTGTCCCAAGATGTCCCGGGGGCTTAAGTGGTTCAATAGTTCAATCATGTTCAATCTACATTTGAATCTATCTGTACCGATGTGTACCGTAAAGCACAATAGCAGCACATCAGCTCCAAACATCTCCGAAAACATGAAAACCGCATCTCAACTCCTGGGATTCCAGTAGTTCTTTCCAGCTGCACCTTGAGGTCTCGCACCGTGGTGCCCATTTCCAGTATTGTCTCCAACAAGCGGCGGCGACCTGCACATGTTTTTGCATACTGCTGGTGGATCACCCCGACTTCAACTGTTCAAGCGGCAATTTTGATAGAATTACGGCTTAGACAAAAACTTACGATATAAAGATACATGTTTAAGAACTATATATGTATATTGTACATTACATGATAGTACATGTTTTGTCTAAAATATTTGTCAAAGGATTTCATCGATTTTGAAACATAGAAAAATCAAATTCTATCGATTAGATACTCTGACAATACCAATGATCTATATCTATTTTGTACAGTTGTATCTGAGCTGGTCTATTGGGCACAGAAACAGAGCATTTGCCAAAAGAATGTTTCATTGAAGCGCCGCTAAGCTTGCCCAGTGACATTGCATCACTTGACAATTCTTTTTGGCAAACTTACAGTGACTAACAGAGCTAGTTCAAGCTTTGACTTTTCTGCTCTTGCCCAGACTTCCACTTCATGTCACCTCGAAATACTTGAAGGGCAATTGGTTCTTCGTCGTCTAAATGAAAGTCCTGGCCAATCTTTGACCATCTGTTGCGTCCTCAAACTTGGTTGATGCGGCGTACATCGGCGAACACTGTCCTGAATGGCATCGGCCTCGCACTCCGAAAATCCCTCCTGCAATGTGGGGCAAAACATAGAAACTTGCTTGAGTTGGGTGCAGTTGTTGCTAATGATATCTAATGATCATGCTTGAAAATACTGCCATATCTTCTTTGGAAGACTAATGTTAGTAGGCTTTTCCTCGTCACTGCCATGAAGACCCGCTGTGAAGGAAGGTGGCCCTGTTTGCTGCAAGGGCCGTGGTGCCATGGCATCATGGCACTGGAAATGCTCCCTTTGGGATATGATGATATATATGCCAAATGCCAATACAGTAGTAGCTTAGTAGCTTGCTGAAAGTGGAAGCTTGAGACTTGCAGTTACAGTTTCACGGTGCTGTCCGTTGCAAGTTTTTGCAGGGCAAATTCAGGGCCATCAACTTCATGAGACTGCTGGATTTCAATGGACTTCAAGCTGAATCGGCTGCAAGGGTTGGGTCAGACATGGTTGAGTTTTCCCATCTTTCTTTGCCAAGCAGGATCAAAACCAAAACTTGATCTTCATGCTTCAGCAGCACCTAGGCGAGGTTGAAAGGCCAAAGTGTGGCAAGTTATCGTCTCAACTGTCTCAACCTTGGACAGCTGCAGGTCTGAACCATTGTGATATGTGTGCCATGTTTGGCCAATCGTTGCAGTAAAGGCCCAGGCTGGAACAACTTTGCCAGCAAGTGCTTTCGACCTTAAATTTCACCGCACAGATCGTCAAACCGAGTTTGTGCTCATTGTATCTCACAGCCATTACAAATAGATCTCCTGGCTTCTGCCTTCAAACTCTTCAAAGGGCGCATGCAATGTTCGGGTCAATTACACGTAAGCAGAGTTGCACAAGTGCTGACAGCCCACACATCACATCCAACTTTTGCTGCCCTTGTGTGTGAACCCCAAGATCGCTCCAGGATCGCGGCAAGAGAACTCACACCAACAGTGTTTGGGCGAATGCTCCGTGCCTGGTTCAGGTGAGAAGCTCAGCATCAAGGAGTTCACTTCTAGCAGCTAGCAGCTAGCATTGGCACTCTATTAGCACTTCCTTTTTAAGCGAAAACGACAGGCCAACCACCAAAACAAGACAAGTACTGACAAGTACTGACTAGTACTGCGCAGCAGCTCCGGAGAATGAGGCCGTGGCTGGTATGGCGGGGCTCACCTGGACCATCAGCTCTTCACCAAGCAGACATGAACTGAAGCGCCTGTTGCACATGCCGCACCTTGCCAGCAGGTCCATCTCTGGGAAGCTCCAGCAGCTGCACCGGGACACGGCGTGGAGAAGCTTTGCCATCCTAAGGCACGGGGATGGCACGAGGTCGAAATCCGAAAGCGTCGGCAAGCGTGAAAAATGTATAGAATCTGTGAAGATCTGTGAAGACCTAATGCTGTGATGTGATGACTACCTGATGATCCTGATATATCCTGATGACCCTGATGACCTGTCAGGACAATGATGTTTTTTCAGTGTTCATGGCGCATGACAAGGACCCGTTGGCTAAGGGATGCTAAGGGTATGACTGTCTCTTGAATGGCCAAGCCTTCAACAGAGAAGTCACCTGACATCGGGCCCAAACCACCTGGGAGCTGTCGAAGCAAAAACCATCCAAGACCGGGCCATACCGGGCCTAGTGGCACCTCCGGCAGCAAGTGCTTCAGTTGCGTCAAGAATGCTTCACCTGGCATGAAAGCTGATAAATACTGTATAATATGCATACGTATATAACCGTGTATGTGCGTTTATTTAATTATCTATTTATTTAATTTCATTTATCTATATATATAATTATAAATTCTAAACTGGGCATAGAATTGCAGGCTTCACGTCATGCTTGGCCGCCAGGCGATTTGGCCGTCCAACATCTGCCACCAGAGCCACCTGGATTCTGGAGATCAGGAGATCGATGGTGAACCAAGGCGGCACTTCACAAGTCACAAGTTACCACGAGGTCGAAGCCCCTGGCAGAGCCGCGTCGAAAGGCTTCCGCCACACGATGCGCCATTGCCTCTGCAGTTGCCTTCTCGTAGAAAACCTGAAACGTACATCCCACAATGACCATAATGACCTCTGACTTCATCAAAGATATTGGAAGCTACTGGGATTGCTGGCACCCCCAACATGATCCAAAATAAAAGAGTTTGGGTGGCTCATGACTATGGCTGCAGTGTTTCCATAGCCAGGACTCCCCACATCAGACGCAACCACAACTTCAGCTGGTGGCAGCTGTACAGAAAGGTCATTGATGTCCAGTTGCGCCGTGCGTATCCAAAGGCCCTGACAGTCATCATGTCAGCTGAATGATACAATGACAAGATCAACAACTCAACAACCGCATCAATAAGATTCAATAAATATCAGTGGCTAATCTGTTGGATTTGTTCGAGATTTTTGGTGCACATTTATGCACAGTTCACATGTCATATCATCTGCATAATTGTGCGATCATATCCGATCAAACATGATCTATCTATCATGATCATCAAGAATACGCACAATAAAGGCACGCCTGCCGGCGGGCCGCCGCTCGAAGTAGTTGGAGAGGCAGCTGCCGAAAGTCTGTGGCCAAAACATCCGCCCCCAGGCGAGCTGCCTGATCTAAGACATTGTAGGACCAAGAGAGGGTGGAGAAACGAACGAAACGAACATGGTTTGAGTCGGTTTAAATCGAAGCTTGGCCCCCCAGCTGTCAACGACGCCAAGCCGCAGCCTGCACCAAGCTCCTGGGCATCGCTGACAGGAATCTGCTGCGAATGGACATTGTAGGTCCATAACTGCAGCTTGGTCTCCAGGATCCGTTGGTCAGGATTAACGGTGACGTAGGCTGCGACTGCTTGGGCCAGCACCTGCTCAGATTGAATCTGTACTACCCTGCTTCGAGAACGCACAAAGTTTAAGAATGTACCAAAATGCCCACGCCGCTGCTAGGAAAGAGAAGGAGAGATAATAAAATGATGTGTGATGGATCATTTTGCAATGATAATCATGCGATATACGGAGACTTTTGTTGATGGCTTGCTTACAGCCTCCAGTTTAGAGCAATGCTGAGAAGCTAACCAGGGCAGAAGGCCACAAGGCCACACCATAGGGATCCAACCTTTGCTGTGCCAAAGTCAGATGTCACCGGATGTCACCGGATGTTACGAAGCTAAGCACAGCACAGGCCACTCTTCTGGCTTCCGGATCCGGATCCGGCAGCATCTGCGACTGCCTGGCCGAGAGATTCAAGACCCCAGGGCCTCCCAGGGCGTCCCAGGGCGTCCCACCTGCTCCACCACCTTCTCTTGGCCTTCCCTCGAGGCCTCGAGCACGTAGAGACGGAGCCTCGGGCATTTCACATTTGGAGTTGATTTGGGCAAGCCGTTGTAACGGTGACTGTAACATACTGTAACCATTTGTAACATTGTAACCCTGTAATAACTCATGCCATCCCATAACATAAAGTAGGATGGGCAAAGGACTCGAAAAATATTGTTGCAAGATACTCCAAGTGGTAATGTCATGCCCTCCCATACATCAATACATTACCTTGACAGTCAGCCAATGTCAGCCATATTTTCCAGCTGTCATCCCTCATCCAACCTTGGCGTCACGACAACCTCCACTTCAACTGCTTGCGCCAACAGAAGGGCGTCACCTTTGTGATTTTGGAAGCGCTTCGACCATAATCTGAAAAATATCGAAGAATCATTTTAGGGATTCTAGGACTATCATCAAAATACCGAATGAAAAAAGGTGCATCGCAAACTGGCGAAAAAGGCAAAACGGCTCAAGATGGCTCAAGCTCTTGCCAAAATGGCATCACAATGGTCCCTAGGAATTCCTAGGTGCCGTTTTCATACCCGCGGCTGCGTCACCACTTGTGAGACATAGGCAATGAGGAGTCCGAGGAGATTATTTCAGGCCGCTAGGCCAAAGGATTTGGGATCGTGATCTCATGGGCAAGACACAGCCAAAATCAGCCAAAAATGTTGCACACTGATCACACTGCACTTGAAGCAACTTTTGCTGAATCTAGCTGGGCTGATACCTTGCAAGCTCGTGACTCCATGTGCACCTTGCCCTGAGACCACCTTGTGCTAATTGTGCCCTAGTTGCACAGTATTCAGCACTAACGAGCATCAAACAAGTGGCAGCAGCAGCTGCTGCTGCTGAGCGCTCTGCAGCCACAGCTGCTAGAAATATTGGCTTCGACATGCTTTGACCGTTGCTGGGGGTGTAGCATGAGCACCTCACCATTTGCCCTTGCCATATGGGCCACCCATTCCACCACCCATGCAACCACCCATTTCCATGCCGCCACCCATTCCACCACCCATTCCACCACCCATGCCACCCATAGCACCCATGCCACCACCCATTCCACCACCCATGCCACCACCCATGCCACCACCCATACCCTTGCAGCCCATGCCCTTGCCACCCATACCCATGCCACCCTTCATTCCACCGCCCCATCCACCATCCCATCCCCAGCCACCTCCCCAAGCACCATAGCCGCCCTTTCCAAAACCACTGCCGTCCCACATCCCAAATCCTCCTTTGCCCTGATCCAAAGGCTGGCTTCCACCAGTGATGTTTTTCGCCTGCGTTTGCTGCGGATGGGCGGGCCAAAATAGTTGACACATGTTGACACGTCTCATGTCAAACTATAAACGGTGCAATCTTATGCATCCAAATTCAATTCCACTTGGCTTCAAACAAGTCAACAAAACAGCCATTATAGCCGCCCACCACAGCGGACCATACCGGATCAGTGGCCTCTTTGTTTCCTGGTTTCAACTGACTGTCTGCCATGTCAAACTTCAAAATGTCGCCAGCTGCAGGCTTGCTTCCAACACAGTCTTTGACATTGAAAAACAGCTCGGTGCCATCGTCCATCGTGATGAAGCCGTAGCCCTTCGCTCCGAAGCTCTTGCATCTTCCCGAGAAGGCGCCTGTGCCCTCGACGGGACCGCTGAAGGATGAGGATCCCCATGCAACGCGATCGGCGGAGCAACCCTTCACATTCTTGGCCTGATACTGCTCGGGGTTATTTTTCCTGGCGTAACGCTAGACATCGCTAGGCCATAGATCCATTTGATGCATTTAGATCCAATGAGATCTACATCGTACATATACATATTATATATATATATGTGTGTGTGTGTCAATCCACTGGTATACTACAGCGTTGAAACACAGCCCTGCTCAATCCCTCCCAGCAGCAGAAATGGTGAAAATATGTGAGAATATAGTAGACAACCGTTTGACGTCAGTCTCAACCAACAATTCCCGACACTCGCACCAATGAAGTTCTGAATTCCTTTCCAAAATTTCCCCTTTCCCGCCCACACCACCCATAATCTCCTTGGCTCATACTGAAATGTCAAAATGTCACCTTCTTTCGGTTGCTTTCCAACTTCGCACTCCGAAAAGTGAACGAAGAGAGTCTGACCACCCATGTCAATGAAGCCAAAACCCTGACAGGCTTGGAATATTTGGAATGGACAGCGTGGAATGACAACCATGCGGAGAATCATGTCAAAAAAAACACCGGTAGATCTGTCGACAACAAATGACAACAGTTACAGTATATTATAAACACCAGCAAGCCCCCTGAGCTGTCCTCTCACTATCATGGCGAGTGGCACCCCTATGTGCTCAAATGAGCATCAACAGCAATGTTGAAACATGCGTTGTTAAAAAACACGAAAAAAAACGATAAAAATCATCGCTCTACATGATGGATTGTGATATATCGTGATGGCCCTGGCTGACCTTGGCAGCATTGAAAGAGGTGCAAGTTCCTGTTCCTGATGGCAACGAGGCGAACTCCATGGCTACAACAGCGGCCTATTCCCCAAACTCCTCGAACTGGCGGCATGTCAGAAATGACAAACAGCAGCAGAAACGATGGCATGGAAAGCACAAACCACCAGAAGCTGCTTGACCATGCTTGACCACATTTTACGTGTTTGATACTGTTTGAATTTGTTTGATCATGTTTGCATTGCATGATGTGCCCAGTAGCCATTGCTCATTGAGCCCAGTGCATCCCATTGCCATCTTTTCTCGGCTCCGCCCTTCCTCAAAACCGCCATCTTGTGCCGTGACACACTCTTAGAGTCACAGCTTCAGCCGGCGCTGTGGCTGCTTCTCTTTCACATCTTTCACACCAGCTGATGACACACACGTTGACACCAGTGAGATGGCAGAAGTGTGTTGAAATACATTGAAATATCATGAAATGTCATCAAATTTCGTGGATAAACAAAGCCAACTAACACTGTAACACCTGAAACTTCAGGAAATCATAGCCGATATTCAGAAGTTCCATTTAAAATTCCTTCCACTGTTCACCACCTGATTTGAGAAGCAACCACAAGACATCTCTGAATCATTAGCTCCTGCAGATGCTCCTGCCAGGATCGGCAGCTGCATTTTCAGACATTTCTCTGATTTTCTTTGCAGCTTCACCGATGCTCACTTCACCAGCCACCTTTGGCGCAGCCACCTGCCGAGTACGGTCCAGGCGCAACAGGTGCTGCCGCAGCAGGGCCATAGCCTTTGCCCATCCCTTTGCTCCAGCCATCGCCGCCCCAGCCTTTGCCGCCCCAGTTCCACATGGCTGACATGGCTCCTTTTCCACCATCCCAGCCCCAACCTTTGCCGCCCATAGCTGCCATAGCTCCACCCATTGGACCCATACCACCCATGCCACCCATGGGACCCATGCCACCCCATGGTCCCCAACTTGGCTTGGTCCCTGGGTGAGGAGAGTCCAAAGGTTGGCTGCCACCGGTGATGTTGGCAGCCTGTTTGAATATCAGGGTTGGGCAGGTTATGGCTAGTTTATATTTGGACTGCATACACGGGATGCGCAACATAGTTGCAACCTTCAGGGGAATTCGCCAACATTTAATTGCAAAACACATCAATATCAAAACACACCTAGCTTCAACTTTTAATCCCCAAGCCTTCAACTGTCCCGGCTTCGTGTCGCTGTCTACCACATCAAATCTCACTGTGTCTCCGGAAATGGGCTTGCTACCAACGCAGTCCTTGACGTTGAAGAACATCTCTTTGCCGTCCTCCATGTTGATAAAGCCATAGCCCTTTGGCCCAAAGCTCTTCACAGTGCCCGTGTGCGCTCCCGTGCCCTGAACTGGACCAGTGAAGGGCGCGCCCCAAGCTGCAGACTCCGACACGCCGGTGCAACCCTTGACGTTCTTGGCCTGCATCAAAGGGAATCACCAAGCACAAAACAATAAAGGTTGAAATCTCTGTAAAATTGCTAAAGCATGCAAAATCTTAAGTCTCCATCTGCAGACCAGCAGGCCGTTTCAAACCCCGCCTGAAACTGTTCAGGATTTTGCCTTCTAGGCTCGTACTGGAAGGTCAGAACATCGCCAACCTTCGGCACCTTGCCCGGCTCACACTCAGACTGGTGCACAAAGAGAGTGATCCCACCCATGTCGATGAAGCCAAAGCCCTGGCAAGCGGGATTCCAAACAAACTTCAAGATGCCATGGAAACCACGACTGGGTTGTCATGGGTTGCCATGGGGGGTTGCCTTGACAGAAGGCTATGTGGCTACGCTTGGGAGCTAACTTGCATTGTGTCAACAGCCAAGAACGTGTGTCTGTACAGCACAGTACAAGCACTGGGACGCACGTCTTCCAAGTGAAATTGGTGCAAGTGCCTGTGCCCTCTGGCAAGGCTGCCGACATTGCGCTGGAAGGGCCTGTGATTCCTAAACATGTATCTCCAGCCAAAATAGTAACAACTCGAAACAAAAGAAACTTCCAGAATGGTTCAACTCATTTCACACCCAAGGAGAGCAAGAATGAGCTGAACAACATCCTTCAATGACATGACGGGAATGCATTGCAAGGATGAACTCTTGACAAAACCAGGGACAAAGTGGAGGAGGCTGATTTTTTCATCATTTTTCTTTGCACCCGCACTCCAAGAGTCCAGATGCGTGCTTGGACCTTTGCTCCACTTTCAGTAAATTCTACTGGACATTATCTGATAGTATTCTACCAGCTTCGTAGCATTGCCACACTCCACGGTGAGTACAAAAATGGAGATGGATTTACTGCCCATGCTGCGCCAGTACGGAAGCCTAGCACAGGGTCAACGGGTCAACGGCGGCTCGAGGTCCTAATGGCCTACCACTTGCCAAAGCCTTTGCCGTAGGGTCCATTCGCCATCATCATGCCGCCCTTCAATCCGCCCTTCATTGGCGGACCGCCCCAGCCACCACCGAAGCCACCGAAGCCCTTGCCACCATCCCACATGCCTTTGCCACCGCCCCATCCCCAATCGGGGCCCCACATTGGGCCGAACCCACCTGCATGCGGAGCATCCAATGGTTGGCTACCACCTGTGATGTTGATTGCCTGCTTCTGCCCTGGATTTCTGTCACTATCACCAATGTCAAATTTCACGGTGTCACCTGCCACGGGTTTGCTGCCCACGCATTCCTTGACATTGAAGAACATCTCCACACCATCCTGTCAGGAAATGACTAAGGATTGAAAGTCCCACCTGAGAAGAAGGGGAATCCAAACCAGGCCAAAGAGGTGGAGAAGAGGAGGAGGGGAGAATGGAACGAATTTGAAGCGGAAGAGGAAGGAGAAGACCCCCTAACTCACATTTCCCTTGCAACAAGCATCTGCAGCCTAGCCTACCAGCTGGCATTCGTCTAACAGCTGCCGCACCTCCATGGTGATGAAACCATAACCCTTCGTGCCGAAGTTCTTCACCTTCCCGGTGTGAGCTCCAGTGCCCTCAACTGGACCTGACCAGGCTTGAGCCGCGAAGGGATTCTGACGGACATCTGTGCAGCCCTTAACTTCTTTGGCTTGCATCTGCTCAGGGTTGTTTCTCCTGCACAATCTGCGCAGCTGAAGCCTGTGGACTAGTTTCAAGTTGGGCATGAAGAATGACCGGGTTTAACCAAGGTTGAAAAGGGAAACCCCAGCCATGAGCAAACACGTAAAAAGGAGGGTGTCGAAAGATCGGAAAGGAATGATATAGGTGACCCACCCAGTAGGTCTTCATAGCAAGCAGAATTGCTGCAGTACTTCCCAACGCAGGAGAATCATAGAGAGAACTGAAAGGAAACAAGAAAAAGAAAACTAAGTAAACATATGTAAACATGCATGTAGGATCTCCTTGGCTCAAGAGAGAAGGTCAGAACATCGCCGACCTTTGGCTGTTTGCCTTCTTCACACTGCGTGTAGTGCACAAAGACGGTCACTCCACCCATATCGATAAAGCCAAAGCCCTGAGCCACGATACAACATAGGCAGAGTGACATGTGTGACAGGACAGAATGGCAGGATTCAGTTGACACCTGGACATCGCCATCCAACCATCACCCAAGCATCACCCAGTCGCCTTCAAGGCATTGAACGAGGTGCAAGTGCCAGTTCCGGGGGACTGAGATGTTCAAGGTGCAAGTTTTCGCGAAAGACGAATTCTGAACATGTACAGGTATATCATGGTATATGTATATTTAATATTATATAATTGATTTTATGATATTTTACCTGGAGAGGGAACATGCTCAGTGTGCAACAGATTCACCAGCCACAATGGATGACAGGCTGATCATATTGTGGCGCCACTTGCATCCAAGCTGCTTGCGTCATCTTTTCTACACTGCTGGTTGCGTGGCACTCTTGAGCAAAGCTGGATTGCAGAGAAAGAGAGAAAAATCGTGAAAAATCATGAAGTACAAGTTTCCAGACATCAATTTAGACACCTGCTGCCAGGCGAAAAGCATCAACCGGTTGGTATCATGATGATACTTAAGTTTGATTCACCTGTCACTGAATCGGATACAGTACCGATTCATGTCCAATCTCTCTGACCCTGAGCACGCGACTGCCAGCGCCTCCAAATAGCTCCGCAACCTCAGACCAGCCAGAAGCGGCACGAATGCAGGGAGGACAAAGACCCAATGGACATCCAGGACAGCCGTCCAATTCAAATGTTTGATGCGGCCAGTTGCATGATATTTTCTTTGGAGATGCTCCATGACTACAATCTCTACCTGGACTTCTTGCACCGAAATTCCAACGCTGCTATTGGATCTATTGGTCTCTGGCCGAAGATGGCAAGCTCAAACGTCGCCGTTTCCGGTCCTGCTGGTATATCTAGCAGGAACTCTTGAACTAGCTTCGCGGGCTCATGTGAAACATTGTAAAACCCAAAGCAGCAGTAAGTGAGTTTTGAATGTGATGGAATACGTTGCAGCCAATTATTTGTCAAAAACAGGTGCCCTTTGCCTGGGATTCATCGCTGGAGCTGGATTCCAGCGCCATTGCAGGAGGTGACCCAGAGCATGTACTGCAAATTACTGCATTCCCTTCAAATTGTCTGCTGAACTGCACTTTGAATAAACAACTTCTGTGCTCCATCGGCACCATAACTGTCGGTGCCCACCAAAAAGAGAGCACACACTTCTTAAGCCAGACTGCTTTGTTGGTTCACATCTGCTCTCCAATTCATTCAAGGAAGTCAGGAATGCTTTAGTGATGCCACGAGGGTCAGAAAATGTTCAAGCACGTCAATGCAGCAAATGCTTGTCATATCCTACAGTACAATACCTTTTTCCGCAAAGCATAACATAAATCCGTATGAGTGCATCACGAGTTTGCTCGAACCGCTCCGACATATGGAGTAAACACAGTGGTGTATGAGGTAGACAAACAAGAACCGCGACATCGTCACTTCTGCATTGAAGCGTAGTTCCGGCTTCGGCGAAAGACGGACAGGATGAAGATTGCCCTAGCACAACGCACGTTGCTTTCCCATGCCAAAAATAAATGCTATATAAATCATGCTAAACTCGCATTGCTTTTGAAATTTTGGGTTGGTCAGCAAATGTCAGCAGCCTACACCATGTGGCAACATGCGGCAACAACTTTCAACGCCCAGAGTCGTTACCAAAAGAAGGGCAGAGCGCACAGCGTCGCAGAAGAGCTCCAGGTGCTTGCCAGTGGCTACGGAACATGCTGCCAGTGAAAGTCCGGCAACCACTGGAAAGGCCAACTGGGCAGGGAGGAAACAGGATAGGAATAATATAGGAATGGTGTTTCCTCTAGGAGAAAAGAAAACGATTTATCTTGGGTGATACCTGGTGATCTGGTCGAAATGAACCATTCAGCTCCAGAAGCCAAGCGGCTGACTCCTGAAAAGTTTCAACCAATTATATACTTGGAATGGTCTTGGGAAAGTACTGGTATCATGGGAGGGTCTTCATACCACAAACCCATCTGAAGCAACAAAAAAATGCCAAGTCAACCAAGCGCGCTTCTCACAGTAGATGACAGCAGCAAAATCCTGGAACCCTTTGTAGATCTTGCACTACAAATCCTTCCTTTTTCAAACCAGGAATCTATATCATTCACTACTAAGCATACAAGACTTGCAGTCATGTTCATGTACTGCCTGTTTTGATACTCATGTTGACTTGCTTTGTTTGGGATATTTTCGGAGAAAATTGATATCCAAAATGCCACGGAAAAAACATGGTTATGGTCCCAGACAGCACTGATACTGAAACTTATTGCAGATGTTTGCCGCCCAAAGGCCCGCAGCTCAAAGACCAACTGCTTGGCAAGCTCTGGTTGTTGCCTTAGAATGCAGGGTAATTACACACCTGCAAGCTGCATCTATGGATGCAATGTCAAAATCTCATCGGGGTGCTATTCTCCTTCCGACAATAGATGATCTATCTTTATCATTCTTTATCCCTACTATCATGCTGTACCATATTATATGGTACAGCATGATAGGGATAAACATAAATTTAGTACAACACCATCTAACGGGAGTACTGGGAGCACAAAATCTGGCATGCAGCTCAGCCGGCCATGAGTGAAATACTGTCTCCACCAGGATGTTGAGCATGATCACAATGAAGAGTAGCATCTTGCAAACTACTTCAAACAGTTCCATCCACACCAGGCCTTCCAGAAGCAAACATATGAAAACATCCAAACGAATTTCACAGCACCCCCAGGGCATAGTGTTATATATCCGAATGTATCTAACCTACATATAATATACGTGCATGTGTTGCATATGTGCATACATATATGTAACTTGAAAGTAGGTGGCTCAACTCAAAAACCAAAATGCCCATAAAATGGCACCGCGCGGTGAGGAAGAAAACGGCGCTATTTTGGTTGGAACATAAAACGAGTTGCGCCATCTATGTGGTTTGCGTCAAAGATCCAATTGAAGAAAAAATCGCCCCAAAATAGCGCATATTTGATGACCAATTTACTTCAAAATGAAAAGGTAGATGGCGCAACTGCCAGTAATTAATACTACCCCAGTTGGACATAAGGGTATAGTTTACTAAGTTTACTACATGTCGGGTCATTTTTGCTTGTTTTTACCGTGGATTACACGTGTTTGTATTGTATTGCATATATATATATATACATACATACGGGGGTGTCCTAAAGTGAGGGATAATCTTCGCTACTCTGCCACTGCCACTGTACACTGTTGGCTAACAAACATCCCATGCAGTAGATCCCGTTCAAATTCCACTAGATGTTTTATCAAAAAAATGAATTGCGCCATCTATATCTACTGATACATATATATATATATATACATGTGTGTGTGTGTGCGAGTCTACATATGGGGGTGTCCTACAATGAGGGGCAACCTCACATCGAAGGCTGGGGCTCTCCATTACTCTGCCACTGTTGGCTAGCAAAAATCCCAAAAACAAAGTCCACTAATTTTTCCCAGGGATCCAAAAATGAATTACGCCATCAATGGCCCTTAAACCCCCTTCAAATTCAACTATTTTGGATCCAAACATGACTTGTGCCATCTATGTCCATTAAGGTTGGCATTGGCAAACACATTTACAAACAGAACTTTGTCCTGTCCTCATCATCAAGCTCCTTCCTGACTTGCGCAATGGCAAACGCATTTAGAAACAGGCTTTTGTCCTCATCATCAAGCCCTTGCCTGACTTGCGCCATCTATGTGGTTTGGAATTGTTTGTAAACAGGCGCGATTTTGGGGGCATATTTCTTCCTCAGGATGAAAGGAGATGCGCCATCTATGTGGCATATTGTGGTTAGGTCGGTTGAGGGACGTCGGGAGATATGAGGGACTTGCGCCATCTATGTGGGCATTCCCAGCCTGATTTGGGCGAATGAGTGGGACTTGCGCCATCTATGTCCCGGAAAGGCAGCTTGATGTTGAGGAAAAAAAATGGGGGGCAAACCAGCGCAGGAGATTGCAACAAATAGGTCCTTTTTAGGGACGTACATGGCGCGAACTACCTGGTTTGAAAATGGAGTTGCGCCATCCATCCCCTGTATTTTGCCTTTGAGATAGATGGTGCAAGTCAAGAATTTGAGCCATGTACTTTCAGATTAGAGTATGTACATTGACATGCTATACCTGTATATATGTGATAATTTTATATATATCATATACATATGAATATGTATATATATATATTTAAAAACAAAAAACACACACATATATATATATATAGTTTAATAATATTTATATAATCTGATACTGTACAGAATGAAGAACAAAGAGGAGCCGGTCTGCAAGGGCCATGCTGGCCTCGACGGACTTCTGGAAGCATGGCAGATGTCCTTGTGCTTATTGTCAGCATTGATAAGAAAGCGATAACTGCCTCAGATTTCTTATCGGTTTTCGCAGGAAAAGCTATATAACGATGATGCAGCTGAAAATGCTGAAAATTGGCACTGCTGTTGTAACAGCAGGCAGCGGGACACTGAGTCACTGAGCTGGTGACGGAAGAAACTCGAGGCATCGCAAAGCCCGGGTTCACGGGAAAGAGGAAGACCTGAAGTCCAATCACAAACATCGAGAATATTCGAGAATTATAGCTGTATGAAGAGCCATCAAATATTGTCAAGTACCATGAAGGCCCCTAGAAAATGTTTAGGCATTTCAAATGTTCTTCTCAAGCAAGTCTCTGTGAAGGACAGCACCACGATCATGATCTCTGGGAAAATAGTGCTACTCATGTAGGGTGATGCATCTCGAAGCACATGCATCACAAATTGGGCCCGGCTTTTTTTCAAAGATCCCACACTCTCCTCGAACACCTTCAGATCGTGAAATAGAAATGTCCAATCAGACTTGTCAAACGAGCTTGCCCCGATGTCGGAGAGGTTGGCAGTGACCATTGGCACGAGTTGCACATCATCTGTCATGTAAGAGGCTGAAGCCAAGAGCACGTGCAGCGCCTGGCATCAACATGATATAACATGATCATCGTCAAGCCCGGGCAGGGAAAATTGAATGAACATGACTAGCAGACTAGCACACACTAGCACTCTGGAGTGCGGGTTCACGCATTGGCGATCACAAATGCATGTGTAGGTAAATACATCTTGGAACTGCAACAATCATGTTAGATATTTTAGGCATTCTCTGGCCATATCTTGAAGGCTCCAACGCAATGAAAAGCTTCTGCGAGGAATACACTTGGAACAGCAGAGAATATGTTGCCAACAAGTGGCACCTAAGAAGTTCAAGGTTGTAAGTCTTGTAAGCTACTCCCAAGTAAAGAGGATCAAACAAAAGTCTCGAGATGTCTCGAGTAATGAGTCCGTTCCCTCAGGAGCCTGCTGATCGTACGGAAACTCCTTGCCATCAAAGTTTTCCTGCACCACCAGGTCCAGGCTAGAAATCATGTAGAAAAAAACTGAACCTGAGTCGGTCGTTGTTGTCACCAACAAGTTCTCATCTCAAGTACCACGACCAGGGTAGGCAACTGTCTCTTTGTGGCTTTCTTGGGAATGTTTAGTTTGATGTTCATTCATGGAGTCCCATCCCTCCCCCGCCTTGATCTTCACCAGAAGCCGTTGAGTTTTGTTGACCATGCCATCCACAGATATATGGAAACTGGTAGATATGACACTTCTGCCTTGAAGTTCGGTGTTTGTCACGATGACATCCTGAGGCACCGAGGGTCGACGGATGTCCAAAGTGGAAACATCCGACTTCGAACCACACAACGAATCGCAAAGCCAGCGTTAGATGTGCTAGTAGTTTTCAACATCTTCCATCATATTTTTCCACATGCCAAGCCACTGGGGTCCACATCAAGTCCTTCGCCTGTCCTTCGGAGAGGGTCCTCCCAATTTGGTCCTGAAAGCAACTCACACGTACATCAATGGACAAGGCCTTGACCGTAATGTATTGTAATTTGTTTGGCTCTCACAATCAAGAAACACAAACTCTATGGCATGCATATAAACATGTACCGTGCAACCGTGACGTTGCGCCGCGCCGGAATTGCGGAAGGGCTGCGTATGTTTGAAATGCCATGCCGGTGGACTTTCAATAAGTAGATGTATATGTGATCCATCATCATCATCATCATCATCATCATCCCTTATGAAGATAAGTTGATGCTATTATCAGATTCAGCATATTTGCCACAGGGTGTGGAGGATTTTTGATCCCTTGTGAAGATATGTTGATGCTATTATCAGAGTAGGCATAGTTGTCAAAGGGGGTGGTGGATTTGTTGATCCCTTATGAAGATAAGTTGATGTTATTCCTTATTCAACATATTTGTCAGAGGGGGTAGTGGGTTTGATGATCCCTTATGAATATAAGTTGATGTGATTACCCCATCTAACATGTTTGTCGGAGGGGGTGGTGGATTTTTGGCCCCTTACGAAGATGAGTTGGTGTGATTACCCCATACAATGCATTTGTCAGAGGGGGTGGTGGATGTTGGATCCCTTTTGGAGATAAGTTGATGTGATTACACCATTCAACATATTTGTCATAGAGGGTGTTGGATATTTGATCCGTTATGAACAAAAGACATATAAGTTGATGGTATTTCCCCATTCCACATGAGTTGACACTGGTGATCATGATGATCATGATAATGATGACAAGACCATGGTGATGATGGTGATGATCATGCACCTTGCTCACAACTATATACACAGCGATTGGATTAGTGATAAACATGTGCACTGAAATGTTGTAGCGGATGTGTGTTTGACGGCGTTTTCGCTGTTGCGTTGCTGAACTCCTACGGGAAACGTTCTCAGCATGAAATCACACAATTTGGCAATATCACTATTTTGGAGCCTGGATTGATACGGCAAAGCGCTCCTTCGGCACGAGGCCGGAAACCCGAGGATCATACCACTGAAGCATCACCACAATGTCAGCCTCCCACTGTTCATTGTGCAAATCCTTAGTTGTGTGGTTACAAAACAAATTTGGGTGCCCTTCTTGGCCTCACAACCAACCATACACGTGGGAAAAGTAACGTTGATTTAAGATGATGTGTACCAGTAGTGCCGCACAAGGCGGTGGCGGAAGTTTCAAAAATAGGAAACCTATAGGAGAGATTGGTTGCTGTGAATCCCGGATGGCAGAGCGAATCCACTGATGGACCGACAGGTGGTTGGAATTGTGTTTTTTGGAGTGGTTGCAATGGTTGCAGCGGTCACCTTACCACAACTGCTGGATGTAGCGTGGTGTAGCGCAGCTGTAGTTGTAGTTGCAGTTGTAGCTGTAATGTAGTGTAGCGTAATGTAGCGGAGCTGTAGCTGTAATGTCGTGTCATTAGCGCATTTGCAAGCGCAGTTGCTGTTGTACTCGTGGTGTGGTGTAATTGGTGTAGTGTATGTAGTGTATATAGTGTATAGTGTATAGTGTACAGTGTACAGTGTACAGTGTACAGTGTGTAGTGTGTAGTGTGTAGTGTGTAGTGTGTAGTGTGTAGTGTGTAGTGCGTAGTGTGGAGTGTGCAGTGTCGTGTGCAGTGCGTAGTGTGCAGTGTGTAGTGTGCAGTGCGTAGTGTCGTGCGTAGTGTCGTGTGTAGTGTCGTGTGTAGTGTCGTGTGTAGTGTCGTGTGTAGTGTCGTGTGTAGTGTCGTGTGTAGTGTCGTGTGTAGTGTGTAGTGTAGTGTGTAGTGTAGTGTCGTGTGTAGTGCGCAGTGTAGTGTGCAGTGTAGTGTGCAGTGTCGTGTGTAGTGTCGTGTGTAGTGTGTAGTGTAGTGTGTAGTGTAGTGCGTACTGTAGTGTGCAGTGTCTCTGTAGTGTAGTGTGTAGTGTGTAGTGTGTAGTGTGCAGTGTGCAGGGTGCAGTTTGCAGTGTGCAGCGTGCAGCGTGCAGCGTGCAGCGGGTAGCGTGTAGCGTGTCGCGTGTAGCGTGTAGCGTATAGCGTGTAACGTGTAGCGTGTAGCGTGTAGCGTGTAGCGTGTAGCGTGTAGGGCGCAGCGCGTAGCGCGCAGCGCGCAGCGTGTAGCGTGTAGCGTGTAGCGTGTAGCGTGTAGCGTGTAGCGTGTAGCGTGGCGTAGTGTGTAGCGTATAGCGTATAGTGTATAGTGTATAGTGTATATTGTAGTGTGTAGAGTGTAGAGTGTAGCGTGCAGCGTGCAGCGTGTAGAGTGTAGTGTGTAGTGTTGTGTAGTGTTGTGTAGTGTAGTGTAGTGTATTGTATTGTAGTGTAGTGTTGTGTAGTGTTGTGTAGTGTAGTGTTGTGTTGTGTGTGTTGTGTGTGTTGTGTTGTGTAGTGTTGTGTAGTGTTGTGTAGTGTGTAGTGTGTAGTGTGTAGTGTGCAGTGTGCAGTGTGCAATGTGGTGTAGTGTGGTGTAGTGTGGTGTAGTGTGGTGTAGTGTCGTGTAGTGTGGTGTAGTGTGGTCTAGTGTGGTGTAGTGTGGTGTAGTGTGGTGTAGTGTGGTGTAGTGTGGTGTAGTGTGGTGTAGTGTGGTGTAGTGTGGTGTAGTGTGGTGTAGTGTGGTCT
>Ga0126342_10002770_pt1 | contig 27961 bp, 24 predicted proteins | sample Cyp1metagenome_FD_92528 | JGI IMG/M metagenome (GOLD analysis project Ga0126342, IMG submission 92528) | Coral microbial communities from Lord Howe Island, Old Settlement Bay, Australia - Cyphastrea 1 metagenome | ecosystem: Host-associated > Invertebrates > Cnidaria > Coral ... | reverse complement strand
TTCTCGGCACGGCGAGCTTTTGCGGGAGCTGAACGCCTCTCATCGCGGTTTCCCGCTAGGTGCTTCCATCCTTTGAAGTCTTTGCGAGTATTCCAAACCCACCCTTTTCGCCACGCATTAGGTGCTGCGGCTTCTGGCGGAGATGCCTCCGCTGCCACGGATGCGTTCGCTGCACTTGCTTCTGCTGCTGGCCTTGCCGTATTAGGCGCTGAAGACGGAGAACGGCTGCGGGAACATCTTTCCGTTCCCATAGGATCCATGTCCACCACATATGCATACATTCAAATGTAGCCAAAAAATGGTTACATTACCAATGTAGCCAAAAAATGACTACATTCATTCTCGAACCATATCCCGGAAGGTTCTCGAGTCTCGAATCCTGCCTTTCCTAGGTTGCAGCTTTTGGGTTCTGGCATTTTAACATCAATTGCTAAGTTTGCTGCATTCCAAGTCATGTTTGATCACAATGCCAGAACTATATCGGATATATCTTAAAGATAGCTCTTGTTTTTTGCTACTTGTGTGGCCTTGATAAGCCACATACTAAGATAATTTCTGATGATGGCTATTGGAAGATATGGCACTTCAATGATGTCATGAGTTATGTCACTATATATGCATGGGCTAACCCTTTGACCCATGAGCATCCAGTGGTGCCATGCTCCTTGCTGCTGCACGACGTCGCATTCTCAATTTGAGTGGAATATCTGAAACCCATATGATCCATGTGCGATACACAATACCTTAAATGTATTTAAACATCAGTTCTTTACTGTCTTATTTCCAACATGTACCATGCATGGATCGTATGGGGATGTGCAAGTTTCAGTGATTGCTTTGGATTTTTTTTTGGTAACATACTTTATGACCATAAATTTACTACCGAGTGCTCCAGGTCGGTTTCGGGCTACTTCCTTTTCAGATCCAACTGATGAGGGGCCAAACTTCAGAGAAGGTGCCGGCCACCCCAGCTGCAACAGCGGTCTGTGGGATCCGTGCATCTGTGTTTTGTATTTTTTGGATTCATGCGTGCAATATATATTTACCAACCTTGGGATATACGTATGATCATACATGGCATGGATCCTGCATTGGGTATGATTGTAACTCATGCTTTCTTGAACTGATTTCCTTTTGGGTGACCTTACCTAGATCTTTAGTTGAGGCAACCATGCATGGATCCCACATCTCAATATCCGACTTGATTTGTGATAGATTTCGAACCAGATTGGAGGATGCAACAATTGAAGCTTGATTATGAAAGCAACATCAATCACCCATAGGCTGAATATCTGTTTGACACTTTCTTATTACTGGAACAACTGGGTGGATTCTGAGTGATGGTCGCAGCGGGTTGCTTCAGCATGGGAGTCGATGTTTGGGGCTAAACTTGACTATGATCCTATATATCAAGATTTTTATTTGGATGTATGTTTATTAATTGATCATAGGATTGATGAATGTTGTTGTGGATCATGGATTCAAGAATATATGCTTTGAATATGATATTTGTTTCCAACCATCAACTCCCAGAATCATGTGCGTCTGAGCATACCAGTCATCCTCAGCCGATTTGATCTCAGCGTGGCTTCCATCGTCCCGTCCTAAGCTGGTGAACATGGCTGATAGCAAGCTCGCTTCGCCAGAGGCAGCAATTGGGTGGAAGCTATTAATTGGATATAGATGGTGAGGAAAAAAACCTTGGGATTTTTATATGTTCGATTTCACAAACATTGAAGTGCAATTTCCATGTTTGTATTGTGCTCTAGAGCTATGGCTTATGACCTCATCATAGGGTTGTTAAACCAAGCTGACCCAAACTGACTTTCATATATATATATATGTATACATATGAGCAGCTAGAACCTGTGGGAATGCAGATTGACTAGATAAAGCATGGTACAAAACCCAATGTTCACTTCAGAGCAAAGGACATACTATCTCTCACGCATATTTCTGTTTGATGTTCATTGTCATCATTATCAAATATATATATATATAAATAAATGCAAAATTTTGTAGGACAGAGATGTATATGTGTATATTTTGCATTTCATGAATGTTTATCAAAGATATGATTGCTATTTTCCTTTGCATCTCTGCAGGCATCGGGAAGGATCGTCAGAAAGAGCTGCACAGAGGATCTGGGGAAGCTTCTACTAGAAGAGGTGCTCCGTAGCTACTTTCTGGCCGATCCAAAGCGCATTCCTGCCATTCGAAACTCTGAGGACTGTTTTTAGATCCAGCTGTACTTTGAAGCCTCACTTACAGCAGGTAAGGTTTCCAAGTTTCCTTTTCGATCTTCAGGTTTGTAGTTTGTAGTTAATGCGAACTGCACCATCAAAACAACAATGAATTGAATTGCTAGGCATGAAGTTGTGGTATGAACCTTGAGGTGTGTTTACATAGTTGGTTGACATCACTACTTACGGTTCTGGTTGTTTCAGTAGCGTTGTATATTCACATGCTAAATATAGTTGTATATACATGTGTATATATATATATATATATGTTTTGTGGTAGGTGTTCAATAACATTAAGTACACTGTTCAGGTGTACACCTTCCCTGCAGGATTGAACAAAATATGTGCATTGAAGTTATTGAATGTTTTTCTTCCTGCTAGGACAAAGAAGTTTGGGATATTGGTAAGGAGGGCGCCTTCACGGTGTACGCTGTGGGATTCTCAAGAGGGCTGTCAGCATCTCATGAATAATTATATAATATAGATAGATAGAAAAATAGATAGATGCAATATATTGATCATAGATTATTGATCCAGTCTTTGACGCTATCAGTATTGATGCCAGCCATTGCTAACATGGTTTAACATAAACATGTATGATGTTCCACAATGGGTATATCATGGATCTTTGAGGGTTTATGTGTGTGTGAGACAATGTGGAGGAAGGACTGATCGTATAGCATGACCGTGTCTGAGGTGGAGGCTAACTTTCTCTTCCTGCTGAACTTCTACGCGACATTTGCTGCTGAAGGGGTGCCACCAATGACGCACTTCCAGGCTAATTGTTACTACAACTTGTCTTTGAGATATGTGCAGTTCGATGAAAATAAATATATAAATGAAGTGGTTAATATAAATTACACAGTAATAATAAGTCACTCTCAACAGAGATTGATTGAGTGTACATTGAACTTATTTATACTTAATAAATACTTATTAGTTGATGGGCTGATGGGATGGTTCGTAAATATTCATGTGTAACATCAATGATTTAGGTATCAAAATTCAATTGATTTATGTTGCCAGCAAATTTTGTGTTGAAAGCGGTTCATCTTTGGGATCCATATATGCACGCATGCCGATACATTGCTTTGGATTTCTTAAATTATAGCAAGTTGAAGTAACCTACATATTCGCATTGGTATGTGCAGTATATATGGATCCTAGGGAATATTCATTTAAATCATGTATTTGGGCATGTTGCGTTGTGTATTTGCAGGGTGTCTTCTACAATCTGGCCCAGTACCATGGCTTCTTTGCCCCAAAGACCAAACACAAGGTGATCAAGGACATTCAGAGACATCGGAATGCAGTTGTTCATTTGTGGTTGTCCCTGACTTACCACAAGCTCTGTGTTGGTTGATCCATGATGTTTTGTTTGGGTTCCAGGAGTGGGCACGAGCTACGGGCAGCGAGACAAGAGCCTTGTGCGTTCATGGGATGAAGCTGGCCATGAGATCGACTTCCAGCAGGTACATAGGGGGGCAAGGGTTCAGGATTGATCATCGCAATGTGTTTTTTGATTTGGCTTTTAATTATTAAAAGTTCAAGTGTTGAAATTGTCTTGTGTAGCTTGTTGTAGTTGAGGAGGACTTGGTATGACACAAATCCGAAACACACATTTTTTTGAGTTTTTGTTTATCAACGTGGAACCGAGCAAGCAGTCTCAAAATGTCAGAATGATTGATTCTTGATCAGGAGAAAGCGCATCCAGGTGTTGAAGGAAGTCATCCGCAGAGTGATTGCAGGAATGCCTGAAAGCTGTGTGAATGGTCATTGGTCATGTACAGTTTCATAATTGATTTATTGGGTGAACATTAAAGTTCACAATTAGAAGTATAATTGTATTGATTTTTTTGTGATTCACATGTAGGAACTTCACATGGAGTTGTTTGCTTCAAATTTATTCAAATTTCATAATTTGGACATTATTGTCAAGTCCATTTGCCAGAACGCAATCCGGACCACAGCAATGTGGACGAAGTGATTCAGCAGCAAGTGGACAACGCATTGGCTGATCAGGCGGCCACGTGTTTGACACGATAGCTATTGATGGAGAGCAATTCATTGGTCATAGTTTTCTAATTTAATTCTCAAATGTGTGATGCGTTCAATGATCATTGTTATATGCTGTGCTTGATCTAGCTACTATGATTATGTATGCATCATAGATTAACGCAATGATGATTTCACAACAGACTTGAAGAGGAATTAAATGAATCAATTCTTTTCCTGGAAGGACACCACAGCAAGTTCTTCGGACACACCGACTGACGAGAAGAAAGATGCTGACGAGGTCCATAGTGTGAATGTGCAGTTAGCCTTATACTAATTATAATCCTATATATAGGTTCCATGTACCATAAAATGCTCAGGCCCTACGCTTCTGAAATGACATCATATGTGTTTTTTTTTCTAACATGGATCCTGTGGGTTTTGGTGTTGCACAAGCCCAACTTTCAAAAATGATTTTAGTTTCTCTTGAACAGGTCGGTGATCAATTCATGGAGGACCTGTGCCAAAAGGCCCATACAACTGTGTCATCAAAATGAATCAAGGTATTCCTTTGAGTTGAGTTTCAGCTCATTAGCATGTGTTTGTGCTGTTGGCGTGTGATCACTTGACAGTTGGAAGCTATGCGTGGCATTGGGGATGCCGCAGCTGGTGGTGATGACACCCAGGTCGATGGTGAGGCTGGGATAACTCTGGTGCTTATGTTCAAGGAATTTGTTTATGTTTTTCTTGGTTGTGATCAGGCGTGCCCTGAAACCACTGGTTTGGATGCTGTCCATGAAGACACCATGGAAGAGAGGCGCCAAGCGTTCAAGGCTTGGTCAACGCAATCAGCCATGTGATTCAGGGTTTGTTTGAATAACAAGCTATCCCCGTTAACCCAAAAGCTTTCATTATCTTGCCAGGAGCGGCAGCCTCTTCTTCCTGGAGCTCCCAAGGTTGATGTCGGCTTAGAGGACTGGATGGATAGTATGCATGCATATCTTTCTGGAATTGTAGAACTTACATTTTCTGGAAAAAGATTGCGTCAGTGCAAATTGTTTGGAAAATAGGAACACAACGAAAATCCATACTAATGACTCAGGAGTAGCCAACGATCTGATCAAGTTTGATGAGCAATTAGGTGGTTGATTGTTTCTGAAACACATGGCTTATCATTGAAGGATTTTCTGTGCAGTGGTGTGTTTCACAAGTTTGATTTCTGTGGTTCACTGACTAAGCAGTTCAACACATTGATATTGCATGAACCTTCTTCTCTCTCCAAGGTATATATATGTATATACATAAACATATAATTTAGGAAGATAAGTAAGTTCATGTGTGCTGCCAGGAGCAGGTCAATTCTATGATTGCTGCACAGTCTGGTGACTGCGCAGATCCTGACATGGTTGGCGTTGTGGCGAAGGCTTTTGGTGGGTGGATGGCGGTTGGCTTCGAAATTGTGGTTGTGATCGATTTGTGCTTATTAAGTTGACCTGAAGTAGAAAAAAAAATTATTGATACCACTACGTCATCACATAACAACAATAATAATTTAAACCCAGGAGCTTCCAACTCACTGTAAACGAAAGATGTGCCAATGCACCGCACATCGTTCGTTTTGCTTAACTTCCACCACTGATTTCTTGAGTTATTGGTTTTCTTTGCATTGGTCGTTGCCAGGTGAAAGCGTCAGCCCGTGAACAGCATCTTCAAGAAGTGGAAGCAAAGGCCAAGGGTAAGGCAAAGAGGAAGAGGGAAAAGCAGGCGGAGAAGAACGCACCCCCCACTGCCGTGATCCCACCTTCTCCACAGAGGGTGGCTAAGAAGGTAAAGGGAGATGATGAGAAACAAGATGATAAGGAGGTAGATGATGAGAAAGAACATGAGAATACAGAAGGCAACCAGGCATCAGGAGACAAAGAGAAGGAACCTCAGAAAACCACAAAGACTAAGCGACCAGATGCTGGTGCCGTCAAAGGGGCTTGGGGTGACAAGGAGTGGTATGGTTTGAGGTTTATATTACCTATAGGATCCATGTGTGGTATGGTATTGTAAAATTACAACATTATATTGCCATAATTACTAATATAACTCAAAATATGCGTACATTATTAATCATTGTATTATTCTAAATATAGTTTGTTTACCATGCATGGATCCTCTGGGTTACGTTGTCATCATGTTTGAAAAGGTTTGGAGCAATATGTTTTTTGGTAGTTGTTTTATGAATATTTTTGGTTGTTAAAATGAACATATGCGAATAATTTCAAAATTCATTCACGATCATATAATTGTGAGATCATAATGTACCCTTTGCATATCTAGGAGAATATCTTGAAGAAGACCGGCATCTACATTCCTCCCACCTTCGATGGCAGCAAGCAATCCTTCACATTGAAGGGACCGGGCTCCAGTGATACGTCGATTGGTGTTCTGTGGTGTTCTTAGTTTTCCATCGAAGTTTCGAAGTTTCATTTGTGCTAGCATTCAATGAACATACTCAAAACATATCTTTAAGCCAAACTATATGCTTAATTCATCGTTCATGGTTGTGAATCGTTGCAGTCACTTAAGATTAGAGGTTGTCAACAACAAATGAGTTCATGATATTATAATATGAAATTGTGCTCGAGAATCCCCCATGGTTAAAGGTTGAACAAAATCATTTATGATGTCCCACTTGCCGTGATGAGGTGGTACACTGAGCAATTGTACATCTACAAGGCAACTCCGGCCTCTGCAAGTGAGAGGGGTTACCAGGTCAACAAGTCAGGTGGAACAACGGTATCCATCAAAAAACGTGGTGGATGGCAGACTAGCTGGTCTGATGCAAAAGTGTTGGCTAGCTGGCCTTCTGATTTCAATGGCAAGAGTTGATGGAAATACCATAGATTGGTATTGAATCTCAATTGTGATTTTGGGATGGTGCGGCGTGACCCGCGCTCATGCTCCACTCCAGCAGCGTGAAATGTGGAAAAAAAACACATGCACATCATTTATCATGGCTCAAAAACAAGTGTTTCAATTGTGTTTACCAGTCAACGTTTGGGGCTGCGATTTGCAAAGTTGCTGGTTTCTGGAGCGGGCTTCGCTCATTGATCTAGGGCTGACATTGAAAGAAAAAAATAGCTGGTCGAAATTGTTGCCAGCCGTATAGAGTCTTTACCACATATCGGATTTCATGTGTGGTTATTCTGGTTTAATGCCAATACATTAGTGTTTTGCGTATTTGCTTGGTTCAGCATATATTTTGAATACAATCTAACTTATATATATATATATTGATGTTACATGTCTTTGATAATGCATTTGCGAAACCAAACATGAATCCTATATGGTGACTCCAGCACTTGCACTTGCACGACTGAACTGTGGTCACTTTTGATTCGGGAACCAACCGCCAAACCATTCACCACGAGCTGTTGGTCCAAGTTTCTCCCAGCCAAATCGCTGTTGGCATGATGCAGCGCAATGGACCTGGACTGTGGCTGTCTGCAAGGGCAGCAGCCACTGTGCTGGCGTTGGGGGGGCCCATCATCATGTCACCTAGCTGAACCATTCAATCACTTTGGTTGTCCAACCAATAGTATCCAACTTTGATATGCACAACAGCTTTTGTAGATAATTTGGACCCTTGTATGATAAATATGTACCAGCAGTAGGCCAACTTGGAGCAGGATGTATGTGATGGATCCATGATTATCCCAAATAGGATTCATGGTATACACAAAGACTGGCCATTATATATTCATCCAATGTTAGTATGCGTGATGTACCGAACATGGATGCCTACATATAGCAAACTCGATCCGAGGTTGCACATATGCGATTACATATGTCAAGTGGCCTTGACCGACACCACTTGCAATGGCATTCGATGGCAGCGGGTGGGGGCCCCTATGCTGGACCAGTTTGCACTTGATCACTCTCAATCTTTGTGCTGCCCTGCAATTAGATGCATTGATAGACTGATGAGTTGGGGTCATCAACTTGGATGTGGTAACCACATGTTCCATATACTCTATGAATAGTAGATATGCTGGCTGGCCTCGAAATTAAATGGTGAACACAATTCATTAAAACACATTCATTAACATGTGATCTTGTAAAGATATACTACATCTTGCGACCGACCAACCTCATGCATGATTCAACTTCCAAGCCGCTAACCCCTTGCAATCAGGACTTGGATTCCTATGAGCTTTTTGCTGGCTCATCTGTACTTACTGGTGAATTTCGTTTGGACCTGAGATTCACTGAGCGTTCCTACAATGACTGAGGCAACAAATTACATACTTCATTTAAAATTTATTACCCATAGGATTCATGTATGGTATATATATATATGCTAACATTTGGATCCTATGGGTTATGATTCATGTATAACAAATGTAACATATCTCGATCAATAATTAAGATTCATCTGTCCAAAATTCAGTGGATGAGTCATGGCTCGCAACAAGGCCGACAGGGTTGCAAGTCGTCTTGACCTCAGGTATGTTCGTTGGTCAGAATTGCCAACATACTTTTGGTGCTACATGGTTCCAACCTGATCTTCTTTCAATCCTTGATGATCATCATGATTATGAGGCAATGGATGGACCTCATGCACCGACCCGAAGATGATTTCTGCTCAGTACAGGGATTTATCCTAGCGGTCAGGGACACGATGCGTGTCAAGCGGGGTGGCCTATTATGGGCAGGACACCCATGCAGTGGGTTCCTTGTCTTTTCAACAACCAAGTCACAATGAAGAGCTTCTGAAACACATAAAGTCAGCTCATTGTCCCTGAGTCCTTAGATGCAGTTTAATTGCCGCCATGTGCGTGTATACTTATATATATATATATATGTATATATATTTGTAGACATGTATACTATATATAATATATATATATATATATATAGGTATCTACAAACATTCACCTCATATATGTTTATATATGTATGTGGATATATATATATATGTTTTTGAATTTGCCAATGCAAGCCGAAATATCATAATTGTTCTGAATTATTGTGATTTCAAATATTTTTGAATTTTTACAAATACCAAGTTCGTTTGTAGGGTATATAGTATCGATGAAACTGTAGTTATGTTTTTACGTACATGTATATTGACATTTCTTGCACAGACACGCATATATATATATATTGAACACTTGCTTCAAATATGGGTATGTGAATTGCGCATACAGCCATGAATTGCATATATACATACATGTGCACAAGAAACACATACATAAATGTAAATAAACATAATTGATTTGTTTCCAAACATTGTCATCTTCACATGCGTGTGCACATGTGTTTGATAGATATATGTGTATATACATGCCGATGGATCTTGTCATGTGTATAAGACACTCACATATCCAGACATGAATACATGCTATACATCTGATTTTATGTTATAATATGGTTGGCTTCAACACCTGCTGACTCAGGTTCGTGTGGGTGTCATCTGGAACGCACTGGAGACACTTGTCGATTCTTGGTGACGACCGAATCTAGATTGCAATCGATATGATAGCCTTTGGGGCTTTGGCTGGATGTCAGGCAACCTCAACATCCAAAAACTTGAGAGCTTGTATTTCATCTATGTTCCTGATTTGATGTTAAGGACAACCATCGGTTAGAGTGGCGAATAAGTGCTGCGCCCGATTTGCATTATTGATAATCCTCTGCATTGCCTTGCAAGTGCATTGGGTTGAGCCTTGGCAGAATACAATGCTACCTGTAATTGTTGGTTCTATTACTTACATGCTGGCAGAGTGACATGCGATGCTTAACTATATCAATATTGGGATTTGGCTTACATCATTGCAATGTATATACAAACATGTTTGATATATATATATGGGTATGTCTCAAATTGAGGTGCCCTTTTCTCCTCTTTAAAGTATAACATTTTGGGGGACCAAAACCATCTCAAAAAATTACCCCTGGCAGGGGTATTTTTTTTGGGCCAAAAAGGGCACCTCATTTTGAGACATACCCATATATATATATACCCATACCTCCATGTAAGGTGAATAACTATTAGATTGACCACTATATTATGTATTTTTTCAAAACTTCATCCCAGTGTTAGTATACCATATACATGGATCATGTGGGATGTGCGATATTTGAAGAATGTGTTCTGTCAAAGATCACCCAAGCATTAGTTGAATCCACACAGATCACGAGGTAGAGCAACCTGCATCTTCTTCTCTCATCTACATGCCCTACATTCAGCATGTGATCGATGCCATGAAGTCCAGCTGTCGGACAGCCGGATCGGTATTCTACAGGCGTTTGTGCTTTGGTTTGATTAACACATACAACCATCTATGTTGGATTCTGGATTCATTCAAATTAGCAAAACTGCATTGTAAGCATCAAAAACATTAATGGAGCCTGGGATAATCCAAACATGGATTTCAGTACAGACAACTCAGAAGATAAGCATCTCTTCCATGATCACTGACACCCTGCCCTGTCTAACTCCACTAAGTTGGCTCGGGCTATATGGCCATCCATCACCGAAAGCAAGCTGGCTACTGGGAACCCCGTGGCAGCCTTAGACATTCGAAATCCACTGCTTATGAAGATCAGTAACTAGTGGTTATTGATTTGATATTGTCGATAATCAGGATTGCAATTATATGTTTGTACTTCTTCGCATTGCACGAAAAAATGATCATCATTATGTTTGGATCAGGAAATAAGGTTTAGCACTCTTAACCAACAACTTGTTTGGTGTTTTTTCTGCCTGCAGGATCAATGTTTACATTTTATTTGCTACATTAATGCTACATAATTGCAACTGTAGGTACATATATTGTGGATCCTCTAAGGTGTATAAAGATATTGATATATGTGTATGTTCCACATGCTTCAGTTGTGGTGAATATATTTTTATATATGGCAATTGATGGTAAATAGTTGCCAATGTAGCTTTATATGCCATGTATGTATCTTATTTATTTATAAGTGTGCGCTCTGGCTCTCAGGCCCTGGATTATCGAGCTCAACGCCTACTTGCCCAAGTGGAAACGGGAGGAACTCAAGACAGCCAACAATGCCAATGGTTACGAAATGGTGAAGAAGTACGAAGATTCCCATGGGATTTCGAGAGTGTGGTGGGCTTACTTCTCACATATACACATATATCATTGCATGTTCAGACATAATCTCTGATGATCATGTGGATATGTAATAAACATCGGAATACTAGTTGATAGAAAAACCACATGAACAAATTTATTTGACTTTAGTTTGAGATAAGCTAGGGCCCATCAAAATCCACATGAGCTTCGGGATGATTGTGTCATGAACTCTGATATTGTTGACCACTTGTATAGGAAGCTGATCAATCTACCTTCTGTATGATTTGCATTCCTGGAATGCGATCATGTATTGAATCATCCTAAAATCATGAACATGATGTTAGTATGTATATAGTATATATATATGTAAATATTGCTCTAGTTTATGGGGTGTGATAGTCACCACTCGCTACACCACTGAGCATGCCAAGAGGCCACTTGTCTCTGCACAGCCTAGGTGCGGAGGGCGAAATATGAAGGATTCTGCGCACTACCCGGCCCCATTTGCTAGTTGGGTTGTTGGTCGACACTTGTCTTCTGTTTCTGGGATTGCAAGTGGGCCATCCAGAAAAGCCATACTTGGTTAATGTACAGCCTTTTGTCAAGCTTGTCAATAGTTGTCTTTGACATAACTTCCTGCTTGTTTTTGAGCGCCAAGAGTTACATTGTGGGTTTTGGAATTGGAATTCCTGACCGAACAAGTAATGTTGTTTGTGCTTGCATGAGCTGTATGTTTATCAAGGCGCAACATGACATCAATTATGAGTGATAAACCAAAATGTTTCCAGACCATGATCAATCCAACTACATAGTGCGGGTTTGACATACTGAGTCATTGGCAAACTGGTTCTGTTGGATGTGAGGGCTTCTCCTTGGTTCAAAAACCATCAATCAACACATCACCAAAAAAATACCACTAGTCAGTTCCAGCTAAAGTTAAAGTTTGAAGAAACCACAAACAGTATCAAGCAATATATTGATACCATCAATGCTGATGCAGCAAGTGTATAGTAACAGGTACATTGTGTTAGCCAGTTTTTCATGAATAGTTATTTTGTATACCACAAATGGATTCCGTGGATACATGTGCATATTCAACAATTGCAATACAATGTAGATTTATCATTATAAACTATATTATCGATGAATTGATCATCAGGCCTTTCCTGAACTATAAAACCCAAATCATTTAGCCGGGTGTCCAACAAAAAACATTTTCCAGCCAAACATATGTTGGGTGGATCCTGCTGCTTCTCAGGCAACACTTCCTGAAGTTCACATTGCAGAGGAAGACCTTGCATCCCAAAAACCGTTGGTTTCCTGGCCACTGCATTTGGATCGTTGGGACGATGGCCACACATACAAACCAGTCAGGTTCACAGCATCTGTGAACTATAATATAGTAGGAACCATTGGTTTTCAACAGTCCAATGTCAAGAACAATCAGGTGGATGGATGGTACTGTCTTCATAGCATCATCTTATATATGTATAGACGTGCATGCATACATACATACATACATACATTACTCACAATCAATCATACATTGCATACATTATAGAACTCATTACATTCATATGTGCATACATACACACACACTATTACATTGCAGTCATACATACATACATGCATGCATACATACATACATACATGCATACATATATACATACATACATACATACAAACACACATACATAAACATACATATAGACACAAAGCTGCATACATATAAATATATAAATATACAATTCCCATTGGATACATGTACATGGTTTAAATATTCACATTGGCCATCAATTACCATCAACATCATCTCAAATCAATATAAAATAATATGCCATGTATGGATACAAGATGATGCCGGTACTATATACCAAAATTGGAATACTTATCATCATGATGAAAAATGGCACATTGTGATAAACTAAGCATGTGGTATATATATATATATATATATATCAAAATATTCAGATATTCATATATGTTTGTTTTTTGTTTATATTATAGACATCTGACATTATTATACTATTTGACATTCCAGTCTACCCGTGCTATGAATATCCATAGATGCAAATTCACCATCACTTACAATATATTAAAATATAGATAATGTAATCAATACATCACATGAATCATGTTTAATCCATTACACATGCCCATTCCTTCAACTCCCTGGATCAGGAGTTCCCACGACCCGCACTACATGTGCATGGCTAATGTGCATCCCTTGTGATCTGGGATGAACAAGCTCTGTAGTTACCACTGATGGATTTGGTTAATATTGTATACACACAACATATATCATATATATATATGAATATGGAGAAAGATAATATATACTTATAATAATTTTTATAATAGTTGCACAAAGACGTGTTGATAAATATCACTGGTTGATGCCCTTGTGAGGTAACCATCATTTACTTCAAACATAACGTATGCCCTTCTGCCAAGGTACCACCATTCGAATGGTGCCATGCAGACCTCGAAGAGCTCAGGGAATTCCTCCGGGGTGAGATCCAGTGTGGGCGCTATCAACCAACGTTGAATCTCCCATTGTAACTGCTGGGTGCCCCATCTACTTCGATGGTTTGGATAACCAGTAGTGGGAAAAGATGAGTTGACCTTTTCTGTTTACAAATATGTGGCTTGTTTCCAAGCCAGTGCACAATTCAAATGTCAAATTGTTGGTCACAAGATCAGCATTTCTTAGCATTGCTGACTGAGATGGTCACGTGACACTGCGTGACATGAGCGTGACTTCGCGTGACATGAGTCTCGGAAAGGGAGTCTCGAAAGTCTCGAACTCTGTGAATGTAATTAAACTTTAAAGCTAAACAAGCTAAGTTCTCGAAAACTCTCGGAAAGTCTCGAGTGACATCAGCGTGACATGGCGTGACATGGCGTGACATGATGTGCCATGAACAACTGCATTAACCCCATGTCTTTGTTCCCTGAACCGTAAGGTGATTTTGGAGGTTCAAATTGTCTTGGGAAATACGTTTCCTGTGCCATTGGCCACCATGCCGGCTGATCCATATGCAGATATCGATGTGGACAAGGCACATTTACCCTGTGGTAGATACAACTTTGTGTAAAGGTTATTTTGACATGCAACATTTAGTACACCGATCCTTTTCTATGATTACCATTAAGCACATATATCAAACATCATTAAATAGTTATAAATTAAACATACATGAATCCTAATATATATATATATATATATATATATATTATTGGGTGTCTCCATATCCATACATATATACATATATTACCAGCATTGGCTATGATATATCATAAAAAATCACCACAATGTTGTTATTAATTTTATGTATATACTCTAGTTCGATCGGTCATAACTTCAAAATATTGTCGGCTTACCCTGCCCATCTCCACGCACGATCGAACCTTCTCTGCGGCCTCTGCGATGCTGCAGGTGGTGGCTTCGGCCTTGGGTGCAGCAGAGCATCGGAGATCTCGGCTTTCGGCTGTGACAAATGCTACAACTCCTGCTACAACCCCAGACTCTGTGGCCCGGGTTGGGGTTAAGAGAAACCTGAAAGCGGATCGGAACCCAGCATCAGCTAGTACGGCAGCCTCTTCATCGAAATCAAATGTGGAAAAGGTTACACCAGATGCAAAGCATGTGAGGACTGGTGGTGCTCCAACACCAAAAGCGTTGTTTGTGTCCCCCACCGCTGATTCTGATGTGATCATGGAGGTTGACCAAGGTGTGGTATTGAACAACTCTTATCTAAACTTCAACTTTGTTTGTTCATTTATCGATTGATCAACAGTTACTATATATGTACAACTACCAGATATCGGCCATCATGATGATCCTGGAATGATTCTTCATCCCAAACTAAAAACCATTTAAATGGAACCTGGAACACCTTGTTCAGATTCATGGGTTATAAATGAACGATTGATGTATATATATATACATATATATATATATATATATATCAATTGGATTCTCCATCAACAACAAGGCTATGATGGAATAATCTGTTTGAACAAATCAATTTTTGTTTCGCATATACCCTGTAGGTGACAAGCTTCGTCGCGGGGTTAGCAGTATGACAACACTTCCTGCTACAGAGGAGGAGATTGAGGCAGCACGTGCCACCTGGTTGGAGAAAAAAAACAGCAATTTGGGCAACCAGTGTTCAATGATTTACTAGTCATCAACATGTTTCCTGCTCACTTGCTAATTTTCCACTTGGGTTGGTCCCCCCAAAAAAGGCCCCCACAAGTCCCAAAATCTTTCATAAAATGTAGGGAAAACACTGTTTTTGGGGGACTTGTGGGGGCCTTTTTTGGTGAACCAACCTAAGTGGAAATTTACCATGCTAACTTATTTGGTATCATACTTTTTTGGCAACATCTACACTTTTAGAATATATATATATATATATAAATAAATTACAGATCACTCCTAAACGGAACCTGGGAATTTTCCATTTAGTTTCGGATTGTCATGTTATTTTCACCTGTTTTTCTTGATGTGTAACAAGTGACCTGGAAACCCTTTTTGGGGGGTCAAAAAACGGGCTGCCAGGACACTTGTTGAAATTCAGTTCAAAATGGAAAATTGCCAACGGAACCTATGATTGTAGAATAAATTAACACAAGCGAAATGGGATCTGGCATATATATACCAACCTCGGGATAATAGGCTTTGTTGGCTGAATCAACTTATACATGAATCCTTGCAACTCTGCTTACCCACTAAAACGCATGATCCAGTGTGATAATGCGGCAATGCATTTCATCATCATCATCATCAAATATTTGGTCTTGGAACCTGAACCAAATATTTGTGTAAATGAATTATGGTTATGTTTCAGGTTCATATATTGTTTATCAAAAAATCAAATTCCACGATCCATCTGTTGGGTTGCATCTTTACATCACTGAGGCTTCTTTCATGAACCGTGAAGTGCCACCACTACCACAGTTGGGCCAGGGAACTGGAGATGTTGGCCTCGCAGTTCAGCCGGAGGTACCTTAGCCAAATCGGTTTGATGAAACCATCAATATTTGATTAGTTTAAGCGGGGATGGCTCACCAACTGCCACCATGCTTGTGTGGTGTATATATATATATGTATTTATATGGGTACATATGCTGTATATCACCAACAAATATATCCTGTATATATATATATAATCCATATTTGGTACATGTTGGCATTGGCCAGGATGAAACATGGATAATTGTTATATATGCTAGTTTTGATATTTACCACACATAGAACCTATATTTACACATATCAACGTATGCATCTCCACCTGCGTACATGCACCATGTTTAAGGTTGATTTTACGATAGATCGGTTCATACATATATATATATATATGTATGTACCAACACCTGGTTGACCTTAATTAACTAGCATATATATACTTTAGACTCGGATCCCACATGATATTCACAATATACATATATATATACACATTACGTTCACCAACATATATAATTGGTAGTTCTTTGCCTATATATATATATTATACTCCTGGTTCTGGCATTCAGGTTCACGAGATGTTGAACATCTTGGCGAAGAACCCCGTGTTTGCTTCGAATCCTGCCTGTTTGGCAGACTTTGTGAAGTCTCTGGTGGCAACAAGTGCCCAGGCCATCCCGACCCCAATGCACAAACCTGCAGGGGAACCAGATCCCACACCTACGACGCCAAGTGCAGCAGCAGCACCAGCAATGGCAGTTCAACACAACACAGGGGGTCGTGATGAGGTTGAATCGTCCAAAGCTGTGGAAGCACGTAAGCAGTTCTGGTCGAAGTTCAAGAGGCCATCATCGTCATCATCGCAGGATGCTGGGCTCAGCCCCAGATCGGAGGCTTTGTTGTCCCTCCCAACACTCAGGTTGGGTGAGGAAGTGCCTGATGAGAAGGAGTCAATCGAAGTGATTGGTTCCCAGGAGTTGACACCCCAAATGGCAGAACCTGTGGTGCCCCATTGCGGCCCGATTCCTGACACGGTGCTTCCTGATTCACAGGCTGCTTCGCCGTGCATGGCCAATGCAGTGGTGCATCTGGAGGATCCTGAACCTGCTTCAGAAGGCCCTGGCAAAGATGGTGAACCAGTCAACCCAAAGGCTTTGCAGACGGAACCTTCCGGCTGCACCGGACCTCAGCCTGCTGCGGAGGACCTTGGCAAAGATGGTGAACCAGTCAACCCAAAGGCTTTGCAGATGGAACCTTCTGGCTGCACCAGACCTCAGCCTGCTGCGGAGGACCCTGGCAAAGATGGTGAACCAGTCAACCTAAAGGCTTTGCAGATGGAACCTTCTGGCTGCACCAGACCTCAGCCTGCTGCGGAGGACCCTGGCAAAGATGGTGAACCAGTCAACCCCGAGGCTTTGCAGATGGAACCTTCTGACCGCACTGGACCTGAACCTGCTGCAGAAGGCCCTGGCAAAGATGGTGAACCAGTCAACCCCAAGGCTTTGCAGATGGAACCTTCTGGCTGCACTGGACCTCAACCTGCTGCCTCCCTCATGGAACCGATGATGCCTGCCTCGCATTGTTTGAACAATGTGGTTGTGCATTTGGATGATCCAGGCAGCGATGGTGAAACAGTCAACCCAAAGGCTTTGCCGATGGAACCTTCTGACTGCACCACACCTCAACCTGCTGTCCCTGCAGTGGAACAGATGGCACCCTTGCCCGATTCCCAGCCTGACTCCATGATGGTGGATTCTGAGCCAGAGAAACCTTCCACAGACCCTGCTGGATCGAATTCAGTAGCTGAAGCTTTGAAGCGGGTGAACACCGTGGACCTTGAGAATGGAAAGACCCCAGCGCCACCGCAGAGCTTGATCGCTCCAGCCAGCGTTGGAGTTTCCACGGTGGTTCTGCTTGATGTTGGTGGAGTCGTGCAGCCTGTGACAGTCCCCCTTTCACCACATCAATGCAAGCTGGCTGGATTGACTTTGGCCAATGAAGGTTCTGATCCCATCCCGCCACCCCCAGGTTTGAACCAATCACCAGCTGTGCCACCACCAGCTTTGATGCCTCCACCTTCAACGGTTCCCAGAGGATCAGCCCAGTCTGCTGCTCCAACCACGCACGCATCCACAGAACTTGATGATCAGACCTCCGAGGCTGAGACCCTTCCAGAGCCCTCACTTGCAGGTGATGATGATGGATCAGGTGAGCTGTCGTCAAAGCAGATGCTGAGGAACATGTACATGCGGTTCAGCAGAAGCCAGAAACGTTCCCAGGTAGCATTGGTAGAAATGAATCGGAACCAATAATAAGATATGTATATATTATATATATATATTATATGTGTTAAAGGAATGGTGATAGATCAACCAAATTTTTTTAAATAGTAACCTGTAGGATCCGTTACACACACATATATATATATTATAAGCGCCATAGGATCCATATATGGTAAATGAATAGTAAATAATGAGCAATGTAGGCAAATATTTCCATTGGATCATGTAATTATAATATGGTCCATAGGAACCATGTATATGTAAATATTTATATATATATATTAGTAGTTGTCTGCTCAGCCATGGTTCATCCTTGTAGCCTAAACTGCCCAGCTTCAGGTGCTGACCTCCCGAAGCCCATCAAGGAGAAGTTCGATGCTCTGAAAGCCCTGGAGAAGCAGAAGGGCGACTTGTTCACTCATGGATGGGGATGGAATAAGACAATGCACATGTTGGTTAAACACCGCAAATTTACTATGTACATGTATTTTGGCATCGTCATTTACCACAATATGTGTATATATATATATGGCATCATGTTTTTGGCTCATTTAGCTGCTGTGCTGACCTTGAAAAATGACACTGCAAAAAGATTATTTCATGGATTGATTTTGGCGTGACAGGTTTGTATCAGTTTGACATCAATGTGTGACAGATTAAAAAAAAAAAAACAACCACTACACTTGGAATTAATCTGCAATATATGCAGTGATGACTAACTATACAAATATATATATATATATGTTCAAAAAATTATATTGAGTATCGTATGGTGTGTAAACCTGCACCAGTTATTATCTACCCAATAAAATATCTGATACCAGGTATATTATGTCTGGATCCTATTTTGGGAATGGCAACATGTACAATCCACACACCCCAATGGTTGACATGTTGGGTACATTAGGGTCCAATGCTTCAAACACTACTTTTCAATCATGAACAAGGTATATCGTTGATGCGCATGGATAGTGATCTAGATTTCGGACTATCCCTTTATCGATCAATGCCACTCCGAGCTGTAGCCAAGGCATTCATCACCCAGCTGTTCGAAAGGAACGCCAGCAGCTCTTTGAAGAGTTCGTGCAGTCCAATGAAGATTGGGCCCAGTCTTCGATGGCAGTGAGCACAGAACATCGCGATGGACACCAAGTGCGTGGTGTGTATAAGCTCATGAGCAAAGAAGAACTTCGATTTAAAATTTGAACGATGATAGTCCTTTAGGTGTTGCGAAAACTATTTTTTACAACTATGCACGTTGTTTAACCTATTTGATTCACTTGATCAACAAATCACATAAACGAATCTGATAGTTTCCATGGCCCATCGGATCCACATATATTGGATATATGTTTTTTTGTGATCTTCAAATATATATATATATAAATATATTTATATATGTGTGAATCCCTGGGTTTGGAATTACAGTGATGGCAAATATTTTATTCTATATATGGTTGGTAAGATTGCACATATTATAAGATTCAATGATTAATGGTAAGCGGAATGGTACCACCTGGATCCAGGTGGTAAGTGTCTGGGTTGTGGCAACTGATTGATGTTACATTTCACCGATGTATCATGTCTTTTCCCCACCAAGGATTTGATGAAGAGATACCACAGCAACGAATCTATCGTCCTGGACATCATCAAAGCAAAGGCCACCTAGATTATGTTGCAATTGTGGAGCATATTGTAATGTCATGCCTCTCCATGGAATCGGATTTTATGTTATCTTCCATTTATTGGTTTAACATTGGATGTAAATTTGGTACGCAGGAAGAGCTGAATGACTGGGAATTCAACCCCGACGTGCCCAACATGAAGCTCTACCGTTGTTGGGATTCGTCTGCGGTCATCAATACGACCGACCAGTCTCGAAGTGTGAGGGTTCAGAGAGAAGGTGAGCTTCATGCATCAGAAGCTGCTTCGTTGATGTTGGGGCCCCATTGCAAACCAACCAGGGAAGAATCATACATAAGACACCAACACTCTACCCCATATCATCCATGTAAAGCATAGAACCTAATATATGGATTCTTTTAGTATCTAATTCATTGTATATATAAATATGTTTTTTTGGTCTTGGTTGCCGCTATGAACAAAGTAAACATACAGTTGCTATACATGGATGATAAGGGGTATGCATACTGAACATATCAATCATCATGATGGCTCCATGGGTTTACCTAGGTCGAACCCTGCTTCCGTGGATCCTTCCTTCCAACGAGAAGGCCGTCCTGGTGGTGGTTCTGGAGGACCGCAAGGCAACCTTGGGGCGCCAGGCACTGGTGATGGTAATGCTGATCAGTCGAAAAGACAACCAAAGCCACCAAAGATCCCGAAAGCAAAGACACCAGCCCAGGAAGCCAAAACAGTACTTTGGTTTGATTAATAGTTATTTTCACCTCGGTCAATGTTTCTAGGCTGCTCAGTTTTGTTTTTTTTAGATGCCAGTTTGTCAGAAACTGCACTTAGGCAATGACGGCAGCATCCTCTTTGATCTTGGAATGCCAAGGTTACTTTGGCTATATCATTAAAATTGTATGTTGCGAACTTACCCATCAAAATGTTTAAATTGTGGTATCCAATCAAGAAACATCAAGTGGTAAGTCAATAAGTTCAGTGGGTGTTCTCAACCAACATGTGGTGCATCATTGATCCACAAACCTTTTGTCAAACTGTGTGTTTTCCAAGGTTGGGGTGCGAAGCTGCAACAAGCAAATGTGCTCCACTCTTAGTTTACTTAACCAAAAATCAGGTGAATGCATACTGTTTACTCCAATGTAGGATTCATGCATCGTCTTGTTACCTACATCGCTGGGGCCATAGGTACCTATAAATATTTTATATACTAAAATTAATAGTTCTGAATGTAGGCGTATGGACAATGCATGGATCCTTAAAACTACAAAGTTTTTTGAGTGAAGCCTTGTCGATCATATCTAAATTAGGCCTGAAGCTATCCGCACTGCAGCGATTGCGGATTTGTCAACCAACTTGGAAGCGTTGAAGGATGGCCGGCAGAGCTTGGAGGTGAGGTGTCATAGCTCTAGTTTGGTTTCCCCAAATCTTTCCCCAAATCTTCCAGCTAAAAAAATGCTTGTACTCAGTGCATCATTCAACAAGTAGATTTTTTTCAACGAAGTGAATCAGTATTGCTCAGCTTACCAATCAAACCAAAATAATTGATGTGTGACTCATCATCCGTGATTCAACCATTCAACCATTCAACAGTGATTTTTCTGTGAAATCATGTTCATCGTACAATTCATTGACTGTATATGTAAGACACATGGATATGTATCAAACAATAACTCAATGAATAGTTGATTTAAATCTGTAATTTCATGCAGTCATGCAGCCGATTCTTTAATCCTCGTTATATGTCAGCATCATACAGACATATATCAATATCTTATCTTTGGCGTTCATATCAACGTTGATGTACTGTACATAATTTCTATTTATGAAATATATATTATATTATCGATGATAATTGATGCATAGTTACAATATTCTCATTTAACTTGCCCTGTCAGCCAATTGTAAGTAATCCATGTTGACAAAAGGAACATATATTGTTCAAACCCTTCCATCCAACACAGCCGATACATAATAATGACAACCATGATCAATTATATAAGATTTCCCCTCATTTATATTTGGTTTGTACAACCATCCTCCGACAGGCATGCGTTTCTGGTGGAGGTGATGACACTCAACTTCGGACTGCAACCAACAGTCTTACGAAGGCCATTGCTGATTACAAGAATGCATCGGCAACCGTGAAGGGGCTCGAAAGTCGAGCAAAAGCTGCCGCCAAGCCCAAGGCTAAGGCGAAGGCAAAGAACAGAGCCGAACCGGCTGTGTAGAGCCTGGCCAAGGGACAGAGCTCGCTTTTTGAAAGGGTCGACATTCTGGCTTGTGCTTAGGTGTTTTGGGAGTGCAGGTAACCATCCTGGCAGAAGAAAACCATAGTTTATTTATCGCTCAAATAGGAATATTGTAGACATGAATTTGTTTAGTTGTTTCCTGAACTTGAGGCTGAGCGCCAGGATCCCTGCAGACAAGCTGCACAAGTTGCCAGCAGATGTCACCACCAAATCTAGATCAGTTGATCCAAACCATGATGATCATTGCAGCTTAATCCTGGACTTCTGGGATGCCATTGCGAAACTGTAGAGTGGTTCACTATACCATGGTTCACTTTAACATAATCATGATTGTGGTAATTTTTATTCTACCGATGTTGCAGTTGATCATAGAAAAAATGATTGATTTAACAAAACCAAAACTAATCCTTTCCAATGGCTGGCCTGGATCACCGGGCGCCAGCGATGCCAAGCGGAGAAAACATAAGCATGCCATATGTTGCCCACACCCTTCCAGTCATGGCCAATGGGATGAGAAACAAATCGTTGTTTACACGTAGAGGAATCCTATATATATATACTCATATATGTATAAATATATCTTTATATATGTAGAATATTACTTGGATTGAAACAATGTTTACCATATATAATGTTTACATCATGGTTTTTGCCCAATGAACCATCAGTTGCTGTGAATGGCTAATAATCTTGATGATGATATTACACAAGATTTAACATTTTTTGAACGATATTTGCCACCACCTATTACAGTATCACACCCGAAGCCTGCCTTCCCATCGCAGATACATCGTTGGCGGAGCACCTCATTTCCACGCTGGGCAAGGGAGTGGCTTGGTCCCCCACTTGTTCATTACATTGTTTGGGCTGACTATCCAGTGAATTATTGCTAACCCCATCAGTTCATTATGAAAATAACCAAACATAATATGATTATGCAATAAACCATCATCCATGAGTATGGCAATGACACTAACCCTAATGATCACTTATTTCTAGATTAAACTTATTCTTTTAATGATCAGGCATATTATAAACCAAATGATCTCATTGATATCAACAATTTAGGGTTTGTCTGTCTAATCCATTATCCATGATCTGGTACATGACACTAACCAACATATATCAAATGGTTATTCATTATTCGAAGTTTAAGACTTGTTGGTTTAATCATCGTAAGTAGCATGAATCAAGTGATCTATTGCATTGTAGGATTCATTTTGTTTGTTTCCAATACTTTTATATTTTATTATCTGTTTGATGATGATAAAAATCACATACACAATGAAGATAGGATCCTCCCTTGAGCTAACCATGGAACAGGATGTGCATTGTGCTTCAAGATGTATTATCCTTAATTGATGAAATTCAAGAACACCTTCGCTGGAGCTATGGGTTAGCTATTACTCAATGCGTTGGACAAAACAATCCATCAACGATTCATCAGTTGATGGTTGAATTTTAAGCACAATCTTCACAACTTTTTGGTTACATTGATAATGATCATCAATTCTTTACCTATAATTATGACCAAATAGCTATATCTGGTGAATCATAGTCTCATGTTTGATGGTTCCTTAGTCGTTGGCCCAGGCTTCCAGCTGTGCTGACCTTCAAGCTGCAGCTGCTGCTGCTGTGAAAGAATCTTGGTGTTGATTTCAGATCATGGTCAGACTATATAAATCCATACGTATGTTTATCATGTACACTGCACGGTCCGAATCCAAAGTTGGAGGTTCTTGTTCTCTGTCTCGTGCGACTTTTCCTCAATGGTTTGTAGCTTGAAGTCCAAGAAGTTTGCAACGAAACTGTTTTCGGGCAACAAACTGATGATCCACAAGGCACATAAGCATTGACGTCTTTCCATGCCCTGTGTCGTGGTCGAAAAGAAAGCTTGTCATGGCCGTGATCGAACTCAGGAATCTGGAGGCCAATGCAGCAGCATCACCAAGAAGTTAGCTCGCATCGGATCTGCTGGACGTCACCCTCAAAATGCAGAGAGAGACTTGTTCCGAGCACTGGAGCTTCCGATAGAATCACGCCTTACTATAGGCATGTTTTTTGTTATTTTTTAATGATCATATAAATGTTTTCTTTCGGTAATAAATTTGATGACTAAAAATCCAGATGAATACATTACTTAGCTCAAGTGTAAAATTTCCATATATTATATAATTGATTGATAATCTCAACAAAATAAGGAACATATCATCAATAATTAATTCTGATTGATTAGGAAATATGTATGATATATGTATGGGTGATATATCATCAGTGATAATTTTCTCATCTTATAAATGAAATTGGTTTACTTCATTGCTATGTTGACATGGTTGGTGTTGTTGGGGTGCACATCAATTCCTTCTTCATTATCATCTGGTGATGTCCATAATCTTCCTCAAGTTCAACCACACTTGATAACATTAATAATGATCGTTCTGTGAGGATCCCCAACATTCTGTCCAAGCTGTAGGACATTCATTTTATTGACATCGATGTGAGGGATATGGTGGATCCCAAACGCAAGACTACAAAGATGCGGGTGCCCATGCTGATGCCGCATGAACTCCTGAACTTTTTGTCAGACCCTTGAATGAAAACCAAGTGTGTTTGCTCTGTTTTTGCTAATCGTTCGTGATCACTCCAATCCCAACAAATCACATTATTTGTTGAATCTCATTTGAACTAATTAGTGATTATCAGTTTTTAGTCATTCCAGCGATGCTCACTTGGTCTCAATTGTTGATTGATCGAACATAATTCGTTTGATGTGAGCACTGTGATTAGGCAAACCGCAAGATCAATATTGTGGAATCTGACACTGAGCAATACTGGCTGCATTATCGAAACCATATTGGTCATCATCCGGCAATTGATCAACATGATCGGGAGCCTTCGTCTCCTTGGCATCAGCCTGTGGGCATTTCGGGGGATGATGCACGCTACACTTTGGCTGGTCGTAAGATCATCATCATGATGCTTAGCTATGTACTTCAAAGGAAGGAACGTTTCTTGATTGTTATTCATTAGCGTTTTTTCAGTGACAATAACATATCTTCCTGGGAAAAGGTGGTCTTTAAATATTGGATGTTTACCCATGAACAAAACTAAAATATCATCATCTACAGTTTGAACATATATAAACCACTGAACCATCCAGGTCTGGATCTATGTTGATTTCCATTTTTCATCTTGCGTCATGAAGTGAGCTTGGGTTTCAAGACGCTGGCACCGATCTTCCGGGTTGTGGCATGGAGCTTCAATGTGGCTAGCCCAAAAACTAGCTGACTGTAATATATATATATATATATCTGAATCATTTATTCTCAGACTAGATGATCAAGGATATATACTTTACATAACCCAGACTGTCCATATATGATCACAATAACTATAATGGTCATGCTACATGAAAATAATCACACCACAAGTGAAGTTGCTTTGACTATCTCGTAACCCTACAAGTTTGCCAATCCCTGATCATGATGCTAATAAAACACCATCGGTAACGGATACCCTCACCTCGGCTGTAAACCCAGGTGGCATTCAGCGGGAAATGGCCTTCATGTGACTTTGAAGGGCGACTTCTGAGGGATCCAGCGTCAACCCGCAGAGCTGGTTCGCCTATGGTTGCCAAATGGGCTGTCACAGAGTTCAGAGGAGATTGGAACCGTAGCCATGTTTAATCAATATATAAGATTGTCATTTTTTGGGGTGCCAAAAACGCTTAGATAATGCTGGTTGATTTATTGCAGAAGTTCTCCAATGATCTGGCTGAGGAAATGGCATGCTGAAATTTGGGACTTCCGCAAATATTATTTGTCGAATGCCATTTGCCACAAATGTATGGCTTCGAAAACCTCTGGACCCAACCAGTGCTTTGGTTTCAATTCGTAGTTTTAATTTCCAATATCTTCGGTCACTAATATATTGGATGCTGCTTATGGGATAGCTGGTTTTCACCCAAAATTAAACAATGGTTAAACAATTGTGATGTATGTCTTTCAAGTTGTGAATCAGTTAAGGTTCACCAACTTCAATAACTTCAAGGTCCTGGGTGGGATTCACCGGTTCACCAGAAATGAATTCTATACAAAGTGTGTGAAGCAATTGAACCCACTTGCTTTGATCACTGGCTTCTCACCCGTTCAAATACGCTTCTGCATGATGCATATCGTCCATCTAGGGATATGTCAGTGGCTGAATGCCGGTGCTGTGCATGAACTCAATGTGTACGGTTACTTTGGCCCTGGAGCTCTTTCAGAACAGCTGCACGTGATGACCCAGCGATTGAACCAATGGTGCTCTATGAACAGAATCAGGTGGGGCGGTAAGCTTTTAGCTTTAATTCAAAGTTGACCCATCAACCAGAAATAATCTTAGCAGTTCAATAGCAAATGAATCTTAGCCATCCAGAAAAATAATTATATTTTCAATAGATGCAAATACAATGATAATGTTAAGTTAATTTTGTTTTCTCAAATTGTTGATCATACCTTTCAGCACGGTTGATGTATGGTTAGTATCAAACCTTTGTTTGTTCATTCATTCCCTGATCATGAGGCACTACCAACCTCATATACCAACTGCAGTCATTGTTGTAGCTGCTGGAGAATACCCGGAACTTCGATTAAAGGCTTGGACATCCCGGGTCATCACAGCGTTTCTGGCAGTTGCACTCCAAGATGCCTGCAGCAAATTCACCAACGCAGAACGGCCACCACAGCTCGCAATGGCGGCAATGGCGTGCGTCAAGCTTGCTGAATGGATGTTGATGATTGAAAGATACCCTCGGTATTTGACCCAGGAACAAGCTGATCATCTTCATCGACTTTCTTGGGAGTTTCCTTAATCTGATATCTTGAGCAGCTTTTACTTTGACAGCTATGTTAAGTGTTTTGTTTTCTCCCGGTACCCTAGTGTTAATTCATATGACTTATCGCGAGCGCAAACTTGAAGGTTCCTTGATGTTTATCAAGCTTTGGCGGACCACTGTGCATCCCGTGGCATCCTTCAATATCCCAGGAAACCCAAGCATCACGTCCCTTGGTCAAGGTTTTTGCTGAATGATATGTTTGTTTTCGTTCAGCAACAATGTTATCAATCAATTTGATCCACCATTTATTCCTGTTTCACTTCTGCACTTCAGTCCATCTACCATCTTGGTTGAACATAAGTGTGTAATCAGCGCTTTCACTGCGATCCTGGCTGCTTGAAGGATCACGGTTTTTGCGGTACAAGCCGCTGGCTTCATTGGGCTCCTCCTGCCTTCTGGAGGATCTGCTGTCATAGTTATTGTGCTCCCATCCGCGAGAAGCTCTGGGGCTGCCGCCTTCCCAACCGCTGGTGTTGCTGGTCCATTCGTGTCCCCAAGATCCATGATGCTCCTGGTCTTGTGAGCTCCACTGCGGCCACTGTCCGCTACTATTTGCGCTCTCCCACCAAGAATCTTCTTCGCGGCGCTCGCCGCTACGATTCC
>Ga0126342_10002769_pt1 | contig 27961 bp, 28 predicted proteins | sample Cyp1metagenome_FD_92528 | JGI IMG/M metagenome (GOLD analysis project Ga0126342, IMG submission 92528) | Coral microbial communities from Lord Howe Island, Old Settlement Bay, Australia - Cyphastrea 1 metagenome | ecosystem: Host-associated > Invertebrates > Cnidaria > Coral ... | reverse complement strand
TCAGCCGCTTGAGAATCAGGGTCCATTGTTGGCAGCCACTCCCATGCTGCAAGAAGTGAACCGATGAAATTGATTCAAATTAATTTCTCCTTACTTTTTATTCACTGAAATGTGTGCCAAAAAGCCTGCTGAAAAAAATGTAACTCATAATGTTGTTGTTGGTTCTTGCCATTGCCATGAATATTGGTCTTCCCAAAGTCGTGCCAGACAAAGGCAGCGAGGCCAAACATATAATCAAATAGTGGCAAATGATGGCAAATTGTTTTTCCATTTAACCAGGGCAAATTATGGCAAATCATGGCAAATAAGAGACAAACGGTGGCTAATAAGAGACAAATGGTGACAAATCAAGCTTCCCAATTCCTGCAGATTACTGTGTTCTTGACACGGCTCCTTTAGCCATGGCTCTAAACCCTTATATGAGAATTATAATCTAAGAATTTATAGAGTTTATAGATGTATAATGATGTATATCTTGGTTTTCGATGTACCCTTTGGAGATACAACATACGGGTTTGTCTGAAAGTGGGGTACCCCCAATTCCAATCGATTAAAGCCTCATGTTCCCTCTTCAAATGATCGTTTGTGGCTATACCCCAGTATGAAATAAAGTTAACAACATTAACAACTCTATAACAACTCTATAACATCAAGTTGGTGAATCATATATCCCATTATAAACCCACAGGATGGTGCCCCCCAGTTATAAGTTGGTTTATAAACCCCATTAACATCCATTAACTAGTTCGTTATATCTACAATCCCCCTAGTTAAGCCACTTATAAACCCATATATATATATAAACCCATTAATCAACCCATATAAACCCATTACTCAACCCATTAATAAACCCATATCCCATTATTTATGATATATAAACCCATTATAAACCCACATTATAACCCATATGTTTGCTTCGTAAATCCATCTCAAACATTCGGACACCCCGGTCGCGCCTCACGGTGACCATGGATTTCACCTCAAGACACTGGGTCCGGTTCTTTTGGGAAAAGAAAACCCCAAGAAATTCCATGGGTTTGTCATGGTTTATCAATGGATTTATCTGGGTTATCTTGGGTTTTTCATGGTTTTTCATGGGTTTTTCATGGATGCTTCATGGTTTTTCATGGTTTATCATGGATTATTCATGGTTTATCATGGATTTATCACAAACTCTAATGGTGTATCTTGGTTTTTCAATCATGATTGTGGGAAAATCTGGTTTATGGGAAATAAAACCATGGGAACAAAGAAAAAAAACATAAACCCATTGGTCTTTCCTATGATGGTTTTTCACATGGTTTAAACATGATGGTAAACATGATGGTGTCAACCATGATCAGATATGCTATATAAACCATATGAAAAACCCATAGTTAACATCATGGAGGATCCCCATTTTGAGACCTATGAGACCTGGTTCCATCCATCGTATCGCCGAGAAAACGGCCACAGGCGCCCAAAACGCCCCTCGTAGCGCCTCGTGTTGAACGTTCGTTTCCCAGCCCTCCATGGCCTGTTCCAACTCTTTCTTTCCTGAGTCTCCCGTGGTGGGCACATGTCATTGAGGAATATACAGAAGTGATGAGAATACACATGATTATGATAAATGATGGTGAAATATTGATGGCTTATGTATATATATATACACATATATATATACATATATATGATATGGTTTAATATGGTTTATATATAAATGTTTATAAGATATGATGCTGAATCCCATGCCCCCAAAAATTGTGGAATCACTCACTTTCGCCTAGAGGCGGTGTATGACCAATGACCGGAAGAATTTTGGAAGTTTCGAAACATGGATCGTTTCATCATACCCTCTGGTAAACATACAAAAAGCTATTGAAAATGGCCATTTATAGTGGATTTTCCCATGAATAGCATGGTGGATCTTTCCAGTTCGTTATGTTAAATTACCAGAGGGTAATTTTGGGAAATCGTTGACAATCATCTTGGGAAAGCTTCGAAACATTGATCATCAATGATACTTGACAATCATCTTCTAAAACTTGCAAAATTAATTTTTTTAATGGACGTTTCTAACATCGCCGCCCAATCCACCGACCACCGAAGACCTGGGTTTTCCCAACTCTTGATGACCAAGGGTTCGTTGAGTTTCGTCTTGGAACTGATCCAACCTTCCACGCCTGGGACGGGACCTGGATCTATAACAAACAATTGATAATGTATATCGTATAGTGGGTTTATTTATATATATATATGGCATAAAGTATATAGTATAGTAATAGTACATAGTAATAGTAATAGTATATAGTATAGTAATAGTATATAGTATAGTATGTATATAATGTATATAGTATAGTATGGTAGCATAAAGAACTAACCAACTTGATCTCATAGTTGGATGCTTCTGAAAATGGTGGATTAACTACGGACTGGAAAAAACACCATGTTTATGTTGAGAAAAATGTTCATAAAGCAGTCAATGGAATTGGGCTACAGTTCCCTATTTTCAGAGAAACCCAAATCAGTTATCAATTTCCTGGCGAAATCACAGAGATTAATGATTAAAGTGAACCATGAACAAAAGCACCCGGATCCCACCTCATTGTACTAGTTGCTTGATAGGTTTCCTTGCAAATGATGGGTTATGATAATGTCATATAATTTCCATCAAACCAGGTAGGTTTGAATACCCTTGAATAACCCATCAACCAGTGTATTTCTAATGGCTCTTCTGTGGATACCGATCCGTACTTCCGAATCATCCCGAAACCGATTCGGTAAACGTTAAAATCACTATTATATAGCCATAGTATATGATGATAATAGATATCTATTAATGGTTATCACTATGGTATAAGTGGAAAATCACTATGATGACTATATTCAGAAGATATCTATATTACCCTCTGGTTTCTACGTTTACATAATGAACTGGAAAACCACCATTTTTTCTGGGTAAATCAACTATCAATGGACCATTTTCTATAGCTACCAGAGGGTAAGTCATGGGGTTAGCCCCAGTTATCACCCAGTCGTCATGGATGACCATGACTTAGTATTGAAACCCACGGTGACGACTGGGGATCAACCCATGGCCAATCTCGGATACCCAATATATAGAGAGTATAATCCCTGCGACTCAGTGAAACATATATCTATTTAATACGTAGGCCATTATTATAGTAACTATATGAAAAATATCTACTATCCATTGTATTCATATGGATACCAAAAATGTCGTTTTTTGTCCACGATAATCATGATAGTCCATTAATGGATATATATATATATTGAATATATATACTATCCATTAATGGATATATATTATATATCCATATTACAGTCTCCATGTCGTATTCATGTACCCATCTGTACCTGGCCCAAATGTTGGCGGCACCTTGGGCGTTCCTCACCTTGATTCTGCGCCCTTGTCCCACCTGAACGCTAAACGAACTGGCGGATGGAACAGCAAAACAATCCATGTCTTGACCTTCCAAATTTAAATACATGGTTTTATAATGTTTTATATGGATTTATATGATTTTATATGTAATTATATGGTTTTACGAATATGTTTTTTTATAATTTTACATGGAATTATATGGTTTTACTAATGTTTTATCGGAACTTATATGCGGATTTACATGGAAGTCTAAGAAATTATCGGCATCCGGAAGAAACAACCATTGATTTCGGATGTTGAGCACATCTGGCCCATGATCAGTCTATACCAGCAAGATCTACTGTCCATTTAGCTTGATTTTGCTCAGGAAAATTGCCTTTTATAGTGGAATTACACCTTAGTTAATTTCCAAATGGTGATTTTCCAGAGTTATGTTGGTTTACCAGAGGGTAAGTGTTGAAAACACCATGCTGATGGATCTCCTTCCAGTTTCTTGAGACGTTGGTCCACATAGTTGCACGTGTATACTCCCACTTTTGCTGCTTCGAACCTCATTGCTGCTGCACATTTCGCAGTGTTGCAACATGTTCAGACCCTTAAGACCCAATGATGTCAACACCCACATGTTCGTATTGAAAACTAGAAATGTCAACCCTAAGAAATCAGAGATAAGTCATCTATAGTAACTTCCCAATCTCATCTATAGTAACTTCCGAAGGCCAAATTTTCTCCCCTCCACGTGGGAAGTTCCGTCACCTCGATGACGTCCAAGGTCTGGCCGGGAGCCACTTCGCACACCAGGTTGCTATCCAGGCTCTCCTGAGACCATGGTCTCGGTCTCACCCACAGGGGATATACCATCTGGTTATGACATTCACAGTTTGCCATGGAAAGATCCACCATTTTATAGCTAGGTAAACCATCTATTTCGATTAGGGCCATGTTATGCCATTTTCCATGGCTATGTGACAAATAACCAGAGGGTAGTAGTGATTTAAGTGGCAATGGATAGAGCTTGGTAAATTGTCCTAGCTAAACATCACCCAACTCTTGGGGATACAATCTCCAACAAATACGACTGAAGGTGATGTTCAACATCCCCAAAAAGGTTCAAAAAGGTACACTCAATTACAGTACCAACCCCTGACAGATGGAAAAGAATAGTGTGAAGTTATGGTATATGAATGGAATGTTGTCATGACCGACAAAAATCCAAAAAAATGACAGTTGCTGGCCATTCAACATGAATTTATCAATCAGAGTCTGGCTTTACCAAAGGGTGTGGCTCCTGTTTCTGTTGAACAAATGGATTCAAGTATCAAACATTTGGATTTAAGCATCCAAAGTATGGATTTCACCAGCAAAACATGGGGCTTGATTTCTGGATTTCACCAGGATTTTTCCATCAGCCGAAACAAAAAAAAAAATCGACCAGCAACACCGGGAAATTCAGCAGTCCCTCCAGGGGCCTCTTTTCGGATGGTCACTAAGGATGAGGTTTCGCACACATCGCCAGGGCCCAACTGTCGTGGCGTGGCACCGCGGTTTTGGGGGCGGTTTTGGGTCGGATTGGAGAGCCATGGGGCCATGGCCCCCGGAAGTTGTCTGGAGAAAACCCGGAATCGCCAAGGCCTTGGATTTATCCATCACAGAGGAACCTGGAAAAAACCAGTGGACACAGTTGATTGCTTCAAACCGAAACATCCTACGACATCACGACCGCCTTTCCGATGGGAAATAAAGGTCATGGGCCTTACAACATCCATTGAAAATCTATCACGGGTTTTCTTCATCTATCCGAATCTATCCATTCCACCCCTCAATTTGTTTGGGTGTTGCTGAGATTCCCCAATTTACAGTGGCTGAATTCAGTGGAATCATCGTTTCTTAATTCAAACTCATTTTAATCTCCATTTCATGTGATCAAATCCACTTGAAATCTCCATCTCTCCTCAAAGAAAATCCGAAATATGCCCAAAGTTCTTCAGCATTTCCAAAATCTCACCTTTTTTCCCAATTTCCCAGGGTTTTTTTCCGTAGTTCTTCCGCAATTCCCAGGGCTTTCCCAGGTTTTTCCATCCGTTGCTTCGGCCCAGGTGGCCCGCTGGGCCACCGACATCCACCATGGCGGCCACTGAGGCGGTGGTCTTCCGCATGCTGGGAGCGAAGGAGCTGAGACCTGCGCCGCGAGGCGCGAGGCTTGTGACTCGATATGTTCACAAGGTGGTGCCCCAGTTCGTTAGCTAAGTTGGTTTATAACTCCCATAACTATGGTTTATGGCAGATATAACTATAGTTCATGGGGTTTATAAACCAACTTATAACTGGGGGGCACCATCCTGCATGTCATATAAGACATCAATACAGTGATATATAGTGGTATATAGTAATATAGTGATATAGTGATTCATAATATATGTGATTTATAGTGATATAATATAATATACCCTCCAGTAAATTAACATAGACCCTGCCAGATAGGGGTTGGAAGATTAGTTTCCATTAGAAATTGGTCATTTTCAGGGTCTATGTTACTTTACCAGAGGGTAATACACTGATATGTATATATTAATACAGTGATACAGTATTGATATATATATAATTATATATATAATGTAGTATCATGTCATACATCAATACAGTGATACATAGTGATATATATAGTCTTTAACATTGAATGATTCGATATAACACTGAATATAGTGATCTGGGAAGATTCTATATACATATATATATATTGATATTACATACATATATATTATATATATACATAGAGAGAGAGAGAGTCTTATAGTGATATATTCATATAGTATTTTACAGTATAATGGGATGATATTGATTATAATGAGATGATATCAACAATATTTTCACTGATATAATCTGGGTAGATTGTTTGTTTATATAGTGATAGCATATGAATTTACATTATATTATATTATTATATAAATGTGGTGAATCTATATATACATGTATCATGGGATGATATTGATTATAATGGGATGATATCAACAATATTTAGTAATACTTAATTATATTTGTAAAATCTATTCTCATATAAATACAGGTTAATGATGGAAAATCATATCAATGGGTAACAGACATACATCAACACACATCATGTGTTGTAAAATACAGTAGCAATAATGATAGCAGTATCATGGGATACAATGATGGGCTATAATGAGATAATAACAATGATAATAGGATTACAATGATTACAACGGTAATATATAACAATGGATTATTAATGTATATATATATATATTAATCCATAATATGTTGTTATAAACAATATACCATTGTAGCATACATTTAAATACATATCTATATATATTACATATTTCACTATCCCATTGTTATATATATATATATGGGTAAATTGTAATATTTCACTAACCTGAAGTAGGGCCATTTGGGGATGATTTCCCGAATCCTAACCATGATTTCCAGTGAGGGAGAACAGTGAGGTCGTTATAATTTACCCAGATATATATATATATATACCCTCTGGTTATTTAACATAGCCATGGAAAATTGCCCATTTATAGATGTTTTTGAATGATTTACCTATTAAAAATGGTGATTCTCCATAGCTACGTTAAATAACCAGAGGGTATATATATTAATGATAATGGTCTATGATGGAAACCATGGGACCATGGGACGATTTTCCTGGTTGATTTTGGATGGGGGACTATAAAAAATATGGGACCATGGCATCTGATCATGGCATCTATCAGTGATGTTCTGGTTGGTTATACCAATAATAGTGCTTATAATGCCAGTAATAAATAGTGCTTATATATGGTGATTAATGATGGGATATATGATCATACTGGTTGGTGGTTGAAAAACCTTCCCCTCTGAAAAATCATGGAGTGAAAGTCACTTGGGATGATGGAATTTCCAACTGAATGGACAGTCATAATCCATTCATGTTCCAAACCACCAACCAGTGTTATAATAATGGATTAGAATGGATAACGACTGATTCCCAACTCTGGGATAATAGTGATATATATATATATATATAATTGTAATGGATGACAATGACTCTAATGATGGGATAATAGTCATGTATATATAATGGGATATCATGGTGGGATAGAAAAGGATAATGATAATGATGAATATAGTAGTACCAGTAATAGCAATATACTATATACAATAAAGGATAAGAAAGGGAAATAATGGTTTTTGATAATGGGATTATAATGGATAATCATTATGTATATACATATATATATATTATTATATTATTAAACATTATAATGGTTAATAGTAATAATTGTGAGTTTATGGCCATGTTTTCGACCTAAACTAGTTTCTTTTGAGGTGCACTTTGTACCCCGTAGTTTTAGTTGGTCACAAAGAAGCCAGAAACGTCAGTTGATGGCAATCAGATCTGACCATCGCCATATTTTATTTGATGTAGTTTCGGCAGAACTGAAAATCACAAATAAATCAACAACCAATTGGACCAAAATGATAACTGATTTCAATAACTCTTGGAAAATTATAATAATTCACTAACCTGAAATAAGGCCATTTTGGAATGATTCCCCGAATCCTAACCCATGATTCCAGTGAGGGAGAACAGTGAGGTTGTTATAATTTGCCCAGATAACTTATTTCACGTGTGATCTCACACGTTCAACTGACGTCTCTAGGTAAGTCACTGACTTCATGTGAAAATCACCAGCGCTGGTCCAGCAGTTCTGTGGTTTTTCTTCTATTTAAAAATGACCCAACCCCGACCCCAAATTGACTGATTTCAGAAACATCAAATGGCGACTCCTGGCGACTCCAGATGGACTGATTTCATCCCATCACTTGAATCAGCCAATCAGGTACCAATGAGCCATTCTGGAAACCGCTGTGAAATGGGGATGATTCAGCAACTTCTGCATTGGTAAATCGACCAGAAATATCCAAAAAAAAGGGAATCGATACGGATTGTGTAATGTTGTCGCATTTTGTGAACCTTACACATTGGAAGATTGGTTGACCATATTAGTCGATGTTGTTTTTCTCGCTTGCAGACGAATGCAAACGGGATAAGCCCAGGTAAGGAACTTCTCAACCCTCACCACTTGCCACCAAGTTGAATGGACAACACCACCTCCCCAAGTTCGTTCGGGTACTCGGGTACTGGCCTCTTTTCACAGATGCAGAAACAGATGAGGCCTGACAAGACCCCAATCAGAATCACTGCAGCGTTCAACTCTTCGTCCACTGCGTCTCGTGGTTGTCTTCTACAGCGACCGCATCAGGTGAGTACCATGCCATTTTGGATGTAAACCGGATGAAAATTGCTGGGGTCAAAGCCCTTTGAATAAGATTCAGAAAGCTCACACTACAACAGTCCTCACAGGACCCCCTCCATAAAGTTGCCCAAACCTGGCCCCAAACAATGCCATCTTCGCCCATAAATTGGTCGCCCATCATTGTTGAGGGTGAAATCTCAATTGTCTCCCCTTCTCAAATCCCTATGCTTCATCGCGCAAAAAAAACATGTGTTGCTAGTGAAAACCCCCAAAAAAAAAACACGCGTGCTTAAATCCCCGTGTTTGATGATGTTGGATCAGTTCAATCATCGCTTCAATCTCCATGTCTTGCTAAAGATCACTTCTGTACGGTTTCCCGCATGGAGCCCACCTTGGACATAAAACTCCGCACGGAATACTTCGAGGCTTTGGAGGTCTTGGAGGTGGTCGAAGCCACTGACTTGGTATCTGCCGTTGGGATGATTTTCGCTGGGAAATGATCATGTTCGATAGTTTTACCCTCTGGTGAACTAACATAGCAATGGAAAATGGCTATAGAAATAGTGGATTTTCCCATTAAGAATAGTGATTTTCCATTGCTATGTTAGTTCACCAGAGGGTAATTGTTTGGACCTGTTCTTCCAATTTGAACAAATCGGATCAGTGGGGGAAACAAGAATCTAATTTTTTTGGGGTCCATGTGGAGTGGATGTGGACCTTGTGAGAGTTTCGGTTCTAGGTTTTCAATTGTAATCAGGGACCTCTTCGCTGATACAATGATACCATTGGGGAAAATATCTCTTTGAACCCTAAACAAAGTGGTCACCAGCCAAAACGATGAGGTCACCAAGTCTAACATTTCCACACCGGCCTGGCCCCATCACGATACTAGGAAACCAACAAATTTTTGGAGCACCGGCTCTACAGGTTTATAGGTTTGCCTGAAAATAGGGTATCCCTTAATACCCTCCTAATTTTTATGGTTTAAAACAACATTTTCTTAATTCTGATGGTTTGAAACTATCATTTTCCAGAAATTCAGGGGTGATTTCCACCACTTTCAAACCATCGCTGGCGCACCGCAATCATCCACGCCGGACATGGCCGCGGCCGCTGGGATCACTGGGTTCCCAGCGCAGCGCCTCAGATAGGCTGGCTTGGTTAAGATCGTGGCTAATCTTAGATACCCTACACAAAAGCTGGAGCTTCCCCCAGTTCTGGAAGAAATTCAGTAGCTCTTCTCCAAAGTGCCAGCTGTTGGTCCAATCCATTTTTCTCGTCAAAAATAAAGTTTTGAGAGCCAACCAACCAACATCAACCAACGTCTGGTGAAGATGCCCTTGTTTTTTGGCAAGATCCCCATGACCCGCAGCAGATTCGCTCTGGGTTCCCCAATCCCCGGTGGAGAAATGCAAGGCCCAGACTCCCAGACCCCCGCGCCGAGACTGCGCTAAGGCCGGGCCAGGGCCACGACGTTGGTTTGGTGTTGGGGCATTGGAAACATGTTGGCGGAGGGGACGATTTCTCTTAGTTGGGATCATGGCATGGAAAACATGACTAAAAGGAGATGCAAAAAGGTATTTTATACGAAAAGATGTTGTTCACTGTTCACTTTCGCGAACCCAGTAATGGTTGGATAATAGTTGGGATAATTATCTGCATCTACTTCTGGGACAGATTGTTGGTTTCTCAATTGGTCATACTGGCAAATAAATAGTATGGAGGTGGAACCAATCCAGCTGAGGACAGCACCAATCAATGCCATTTCATGCACCGATTTATTGGAGGTCCTACCATAGGGCCTATGGGAGGCCTATGTAAGGGGATATGCCTCCAAAATATGGCTTTATATGCTACAGTAAATCTACAGTACCTCTATTCTAGGATCCTCAAAGTCCCATTGAACCAACATCAGCAGCAGCAGCAGCCCAGGCAAACACAGGGAAGCAAAGGGCCCAACAAAAGCCCGAAACCTCAACCAACCCCAAACAGGAGTCCATTAACAAATCCAACATAGACCTGGGTTTCTTGCGGTCTATTTCTTAGTAATCATATGTAACCATGTGGTTGTCACCTGGTATCAACGGGATTTCCCTGGAGGACCTACTGATGTCCCAGGAACCGGGAATTGTTTGCGCTTGGGCTTACCTCATTCCTAAGTTGTACACCAAGCAGTGAATTTGGGGAGACATTCCATATTCCCACAACCAGCTACTATGACGCATCTTCCATTTTTTGGAATGGATCCATGTCCATTCATCAGGCTGTCCGCAACACGAGAAATTTCCCGCGAGGACTTCCGTCACCGGCTGCCGTCTTATCACTGCAGCACCGGTGGGGAGGTGAGACCAGTTGATGTGCAGATCCTGACATGGCCAATCTTAGATACCCAGGAATGTATGGTTTTCCATGAAAAATCCAACAGACCCCTAGAGCATACCCCTTCCCATCGTTTATGAGGCTTTATGAAGGGATTCCTTTCATTTTGCATGTCTGAGATTGTTTGAAGGACTTCTCCCATATGAAACTACCTTCACCGAGGTTTACCGTATTTTCCCAGATTGTATCACTAGCAAAAGAGTCGAGATGGGGATGCCAAACATGCGCAAAGAAGCCGCGACCTAGGAGTTCACCATCAAAGATAGGTTTGTGGTCTCCTTAATGCCTCAAAACAATCTGAATTCATGGAAATTCTGAGTTTGACCCTCAAAAAAAAACAAAACCTGGCCAAGGACTTCTACCCGGCAATCTAACATAGGCTAATAGCAACCGGCCATGTTTCATAGGCCCGGGCTTGGCCCTCACTGCTGACCCATGAGCCGCTCAATCTGCTCGGGACCCATGGTGCGTAACATCTTCCTGGCGTCGTGGAAACTACCCAGAATTCATCAGAATTGCTGGGGAAAAAGGGGAAAAATCTTGGAAAATATGGAAAACTACGTTTTTTCGGGGGAAGCCGTGATTGATACCCTCTGGTAATCAAACATGGCAATGAAAATCCACCATTTAGTTCGATGATGTTCCATTTATAGGGGTTCTCCATTGCCGCGTTTGATTGCAGGACCTGATGAACCTGTAATTCCAATTTCGACACTTCATCCCCCCAAATTACTGCTGATAAGAATTTCTACTGCTGATAAGAATTGGTGGTGACAAAGAAACGCATGCTTCCAGTAGATCTCAAATCGGTCTGACATGGGGTTGTGGTCAAGGTTGCAGGATGCCATAGGTACATACATAATCATACATATAGCTGTGATTGGCGGTATCCTGCACCAAATCAACAACATATGGTGATCTTTCCAATGGATTCCATCATTGAATGGGTGGGTTTTTGAGAGAAAATAACTCCCTTCAGCCATGGGCAACGAATGTCGCTATATATAGGGCATCCAAAAAATTCCAGCCATGAAATTCCTCCGTGAAATTGCTCCGGTCCTGGCATTCTTGTGCCATTTTCGCACCTTCTCAGTCTTTTTGATGACCTCCATAGAGGCACTGGGCCCATCTATCTCATCTGGGTTCTCAGGGTATGGAGTTTCCACCCGAAACACGAGGTGAGGCATGGTGAGGCCCCCCCGGTTATGTTTGTTGGTTTATAAACCCAATTAACTATAGGATATACTGTGGATGGAAGAAATTCTGCACCAGTTGATAGGTGATCTATCCCACTATTTATAGGGTTTTAACATGTTTTGTTTAACCATCCCAGATGGTGCAGGATCTCTTCTACCGATACTTCACTAGGACGAAAGTTTTTTCCCGCCCGCTGTTTCAGAACAAAGCAATGTACATATCTTTGCCTATCAACGTTATGATTCTGAGGGCCATTTCGCGTGCATGGCCTGTGTGGTGGATCGAATTTACTAGTCAACCCTAGTAGACACTTATTTATAAGTAGAAACTTCTTTGGTAGACATCTATGGGGAAAGGGTGTTGGAAAGCCCAAGAGGAGAAGCTTTTGTCCTGGAGGTGTGTATCTACCATCATAATTCTTAATTAACCAAGTTATGTGCGTCAACTTTCAACTTAGCTACCGTTTGGGGGTCTCACCTTGTGTGTTTCTTCTGAAGCTCATGTTCCGTTTGACAATGGCCAAGACATGTTGGTTGCCAGATTCTGTTGGTAGCGGAATCCACTTGTCCATGGATAAAATGGTTTGATCAGGAAACTGGGATGAGCTGGCCATCGAAACAGAATCATCAAGCTCGGCATATCTCAAAATGACTGATGACACTTACAGCTGCACGTGTCAAACATTCCACGCCTAATGAATCAAATCCAGGATCATGGAAGCCTCACTTCAACCACTTGTTTGGTCAGCGAGGATTCGCACCTTCGATGATCAACCAGACCCACCTGTAGTTTGCTTGTAGCAGCATCCACTGCCATGCCATGGTGCGAGGTCAGAAAACATAAGGCCCTCACCATGGATAGGTGAATCTGCCCAAGTAGTCTATTCTGTCCATTCAGGGAGGGTCCTAACATGGAGGACCCCAAAACGATTGGCTTCCCCTTGAAAAACATGACTAATTGTCAATTGTGGATGATTGTGGGGTCCCCCATGACTTGGAAAACCCCTCACTAAGCTAATCCCCCTATTCTAAAATATTAGATACCCCCCAGAACCCTGGGTTTTGCTGTTGGATCTATGAATTTGTTGGTGCCTGTACAAGAGGTATTCCGTGCTTTGTCTACCATGAAAGTTCCGTGGAGTTTGCCCGGCTCAGCCTGGTATTGACCGGCTCTGATGGCATTCTCCTCCTTCCTTCGCTTTTTCTCTTCCCTGTCGTCTCACAACTCAGGGCGCATGGGTGGAAAACTGCAGCTTCCTGACCTGGAATGACCATCCGTGGATTATCATGGATGGCCTCCTTTCTCCCCAAAATATTCAACACCCCCAAACGAAACCATGGTAAAAAGTAGGGGGATTTCCACATCATTGGGACCCAGCTATGGGGGGTGTTCGGTATGAAGGGGGGATGGGATTATCATATGTTTCTCCATTCCAAAACATGAAGAAAAGGCATCGCAAGGCCATAAAACCACCTCTCCCCACCTGACTGGTTGCATGGTTGTCATCGAAGTTCTCTTATCTTCATATCGGGGTCAGAACACGTCAAAAGCCATTAAAACACCTGGTGAACACAATAAAGTAGCTGTGAATTGTGGATGTTCATCGCCGTAAAAGTTGTAGTGATGGGGATTGATCCATGGCCATCTTTATTCTGACATGGGCTTTGACTGGGAAAAAGCATGAACGACAGCAGCTTCCAGTGGATTTGTTGGCTGTTCACTGTTATCAAAACTGGATCCACAGATTTGCTGATGGCCCAATAAACACGAAACATATGCCCTATAGATCTAAAAAAAGGTGGGATTTACCATTGGGAAAATGAAAAAAAACACTGACTCAGCAAATCTCTGCAAATCTAGGATCAAGTCTTTGCTAGACCCACTCTTTATCGATGCTATCCTCATCTTGGCTATCTCCCGGTGTTCTGTTCCATCCCCGTTTGGTTTGTTCCTCTCCCTTCACTAAGACAGTGGGTAGAAAGATGTAGAAAGTGGGTATCCCCAGCATGTTTCGCAATGGCAAGTTCTTTCCAAGCAGCTTTTTCTTGGTTTTCTGTTTCTTGACCTCTTTCTTGGCCTGGCTCATCCCGGCCCCCGGGCGAACACCGAACTTCGACCTTGAATTCAACTGACTTTCAGGAGGATTGAAGTCAAAATTGAGGGGACAACACGCCAACAACACGCCAACAACACGCCAACAACGCTGGCGATATTTGAGGCTGAATCATCTACACATCGAAGATCGAAGGATGTGGTGCTCGGCTTGCAAAACCCCCAAAATCAAGTGATCCCAGGTCACACAGCGGCAATGGATCGTGAAGACCTTCTTGTTTCCATTTATATAACTGGTTGGTGGTTGACCTACCCCTCTGAAAAATATCAGTCAATGGGAAGGATTATCCCATATATTAATTAATTATGGAAAATAAAAATGTTTTTCCTCCCGGCACACCGCTGCTAGCCTGGGTCGCGCAGAACTAGCGGGCACTGGTGGCCTATATGTGGATCGAATCCAGGGACTTGCCAGCTCCCGAAGCTGGAGCAGCCAGTTGTGATGCCAAAAAATTCTCAACAAAATCGTACTCCGTAGGAGTCAAATCAAAGGCGATGGAACCCCTGAAACAGCAAACCCACTGAGAACATGGCTTCACAGTAGCCGTGACAAAACTGGCTGCACAGTCCCTGAAACACTGCTGGAGCATCAAACGAAAGTGCTTTACCCTGGTGGCAAGCTTCACATGGTTGGCCAAATGGGCAACCTCACCAGTTTCCACTTTCCAAACACCGTCTTCCTTGGTGATGAACACAGGGCCTTCCCTTTTTTTGGAAACTGATGAAATCCAACGGAGCTCGGAGCCTACGGCACGGATGCTTGAAATCCACCGGGCGACCTTGACAAAGAGGGACTGACCAAAACTGCGACTGAACGTGGGACCGACCAGAACCAACGGATCAGGCAAATCCAAAGTCATATGAGGCAGGGCACGGCCAACACGAAGCGGGCGAGCTGGGTGAGGCGCCGCTTGCTTGTCAGTGTGGCCTTCGTCTTGCCATATTTTTGCAACTGCCACGATGTGGGAACGCACCAAGTCCGCTTGAGATCGATGAGTCACCAACTGGTCAGACAGATGTTCCCACAACGTCCAGACATGTGGGGGTCTGGCAACGTTAGCTGCTTTGGCTGCTTTATCGGCAATGTCATTTCCCGTGAAAAGCCAACGCTCAATATCGGAACGGCAGTCGGCAATCGAGGCATGAGCAGGAACCTTCAGGACCTCGACACAGCTTTGGGGAACTTCACGCATGACCTGCTGAAGGGACCTGAGCAAGTCGCAATGCTTTGCATTTGCACGCACAGGAAGGCCATCTCGGACATGGGCTGTGAAAGCATCAATCACGCTCTGGCAGTCCGTCCAGACGCGAATAGGGCGACGAAGGGCAGCACCAAATTGCAAAGCGGTCACCAAAGCGAAAAGTTCAGCACGATATGCCGATTGCAAAAGGCCCGGCAGCGGTTGTGCAGCAACTGCCACAAAGTCGGAGGAGCCAAAGTCCAAGTCAAACGGCGGAGCCAAGATCACAGACCAAGCAGCCAGACGCAGGTCACTGACAGTCGGCAAAAGACACGACCCATCCGTGAAGACATCAAGCACGCTACAGGCAGGCACACTGGAGGGAAGCTGGACAGAGGTTGAAAGGCCGTCCAAGTACTGGAGCCACGCTTCGGTAAGGCTAGGCCGAAGCGTCCAACCATGTTCACGGACAACTGGCAGCATAGAGTCGACCCCACACAGGAAATCCTCAGGCATCGAGTCACGCAGACCCTTGGTGGCAGGACATTCCCAGAGGCGATGGTAGTTGGAGTCCATGGCATGGCACTTGGAACAAAGCTTGCTTTGGCTTTGAGACCAATGTTGGGCATGTTCATTGGTCAGTGTAGCTCCATGAAGGTGCTTCCGCAAAACGCCTTGCTCAAAAGGGCCAAACTTCTTGTAGGCCATACGTGTGTGGGGCACATCAACAAACTGGAAACCTCTGAAGGAGGACCGGTGCTGCACATGCACAGCCATGATGGTAGTCCAAGCAAACTGGAGCCGAAACTGGAGTTCCCCAAACGGACAATGAAGGACTCGAAAAGACCCAATCCGGTCGTGGACCACACCATTGCGCCCGGGTTCAAATCCAACTTGATGGAGTCGCTGGCAAAAGATCTCAGAGAGAGAGTTGAACTGAGGCTCAGAATCGCCAAAAGGGCCCATGTTCCAGTCTTGGACAACACAAAAGTCAATACCCAAAGCACGCGCATCTCGGAAAGTCTCAAGTGCCGCAAAAACCAACGGGTCAAAGTCCAGGGATTCAAGGCCACACTGTAACACCGGGTTAGCTCCTGGCTTCTGGAGGTGCAGGGACTGCATCAGTTGGGTGCGCAGTCCTTCGAAATGCTTTTTTCCCACAACAACTGCAGACACAGCATGAAAAGCCCTGGGCCAAGCAACACGGGTGACAAGGGTGACCTTTTGGCGGAAGGAGCACCAAGTAGCGGCAAGCTTGATCCAAAAGTCGGAAAGGTCTTTCAAGCGATCGACCGCTGTCTTGTTGGCAAGTTGGCGTGTGTACACCACGTGTGCCCCAAGCTCCCGCGTGCCAAGTTTGACACTGAAGCCCTGGTTACGCAGTTGGTGGCGGCCCTCAGCATGGGTGCACCAGGTAAAACTTTTGGCAGCATCAAGTTGAATCTGGAGCAAGGGAGCGAAACGGTCAACTGCATCAGTGGCCTGTCTCATGTGGTCAACATTATGGAGGATGACGGCCCAGTTGTCAACGTAAGACACCGGTCGAAACAGAGTGTTGCAGCAAGCCAACCAACGATGGAACAATTGGGTGAGGATCATCATAGAGACGCAGGACATGGCGCATCCTTCTGGGAACCCATTGCAGGATTCAACCCCGGGAGAATACGAGCCTCTGATGACGAAGTGGCGCTTGAAACCACTCAAAGCGCCAGCACAAGCGACCAAAGTTGATTGGTCAATGCCCAGCAGTTTAGCGGCAGCGAATGCCGGGCGGCGGGGCAGGACATTGAAGGCTTTGACAATGTCAGCTGAAAAGCCGCAAACAGGGACATTGTCTCGGTGGGCGGCTTCGACCTGTTCAAGCACATATCTCCAAACCATGCCAGCACGGCAGCCCACAACATTGCCACACAGAAAAGGATCAACCACAGAGGACAGCTGGGAAATCCAATGTCGGGCACAGATGGAACTCCAGGCACGGTACCAGGTCGAAAAGACAGTGATTGGCCGATAATGCCCCACTCCCTGAGGGTCAATGGTCTTGGCAAGCGACCTGACGTACCCGTTGAGGGTTTGCTGGGGCCAGACGCCAAAACAACCCGCAAGGTCAAAAGTGCGCATGAGAAGCACAAGATCAGGGTCGGACAACGCAAGCAAGTCAGCCCTAGCGACACCGTCGAGCCCAGTAGCAGAACGAGCAGACTTGCGCAACAGACACCGACGAACCGAGTTGGTGGTGAACACCGGACGAGAGAAAGGCAGTGGCCGAAGTTGAGAAGCCGCAAATCCAATGATGTTGTCCCACTGGGAGTCTGGGACGTCCGCATGCTTGTTCCAAAGCCGAGACCAAAACGACTCAAACGCCTCAAAGAGATCAGGAAGCATGGAAGTGTAAGTGGTTTGCGAGACAGTGTCTCCAGGATTGACACCAGCACACGAATCAACCCAAACTTTGTCTTGTTCAGCATGGATGATAGAGATTGGGCCGGTTGAATGGACAAGCGGACACTCCAAATTCCAGGGGGGGCTCTCAGCAGTGACAAGGGCACACTCGTCCATGTCAACCTCAAGAACAGTAGTTGAGACAGAGCCAACCAGGGTATCGACCTGGACAGGGACATCACGCTGGACAGAGCGGTACATGGCTTGGACATCAGACGCTTTGGCAAGCCGATTTGCATGGGATCGGGCTGAGTTCAAGGCAGCTTCAAGTTGTTCAAAGTCCAACAGAAATCCAGCATAGAGGAGAGCGGCAATCGAAGCATCCGGCGGTTCAGATGGGATGGTCGGCGGGTCCCCAAGGCCAAGGGCACGCTGCGACCACCACTGCTCAAAGCTGGGGTAGAAACCAGGAGCTCGGCGGATGGAAGTCCAAAGTCCAAAAAGGTGGGCCCTGTGGGAGGCAGTCAAGACAGGGGCCCGAGCCAAACGCACGTAGGATTGCAGACGCCTGAGTTGCTTGAGCCATTGGGCGTGTTGGACACAGGAACCCAGGAAGGCAGGTTGTTTGTCACCTGGCCGGCTAGTCTTGGTAGGGGCAAGCATTCCATGTCGAACCTGCGGTTTGCGTTGAGTGCCTCGTCCTTGCATGGATCGAATGACAGGCTTTTGCTTGGTTCGCCCGACATCATTGTTGTTGCGCTCAACGGAAGTCCAAAAGGCGGCATAATCATGCTCCAGGTCACATCCAGGAACAAACAAGTCAGCACCAACAGGGGCACGATCAGAAGCTGCTTCCCATTGCATGGGGTCAGGGATAGGCCAGACAAAGCGGTCAAGAAGATCAAGGGAACCCTCAAAGGTGCCAATCAGGTACGAATGCTCAGAAACAGAATCGTCGTCAACCTGACAAGACAAGAACAAATTGGCCATCTCACGAGAGAGAAACATGTAATCTCTTCGAGTCTTGCTGCGGCAAGTAGCAACAGGGAGTTGGCCAGTCCGCTCAGCATGGAGGTCTTGAATATCCCTGAAACCAAGGCGTTCGAGGGTGGTCACAGTAGCAAGGCTGTCGAGGTCATGGTTGAAATCTCCCGCGATGTAGCGGGGACCAGACATCTGAAGAACCCGGTCAAGAGCTAAGCTGAGAAGCTCGTCTGTGACTTTCTTGCCATTCACATGGGTAGGCCCAGTGGGTGTACCATAGAGCGTGACCCCGGAAATCCAGACCCCCTTGGCACAGAACCCAGAACACAACAACCTCCCAGAGTTGTACGCAACAGCGGGCCAAGAGTGAGGAAGCCGACGTGACGGGAAGGTAGAGAGAACACCAACCCCAGACCATTGGCCAATGTCAGACACGGTGGACCGGCTGGCCACCGGGCAACCGTGGATGAAGGACTTGTAAGGAGCTTTGGCTTGCCTGAGATTTGACTGGAAAGTCTGAATGCCGCCTTTGGTGAGATGAGTTTCTGACAGGATCCAGGTGTCAATCACGGAGTCAGCAAATCCAAAGGCTTTGTTGTGAAGGCCATTCATGTTGGCAACCCCGATGGTGAACTCAGGACCAGGAGTGTAAGCCTCGCCAACACCCCATAAGGCGAGGAAGGAAGCCCAAACGATCACACAGGAGGGCGTGGAGGCAAGTCGAACGGAACTAGGTGACGGACAAACCCAAAGCCGACAGCCACTAGTGAACCCAGTACCACGGAAGGGCATGCGTTCAGCGAAAGTCCAAAAGACAAACACCAGGGCCAGAACAGCGATTATGCACAGGAGCCAAGCATGGAGAATTCCACCGAGACCTGCAGGAACACAGGAAAGGGGGCAACAGCCAGGCAAAGGAGGAGCACAAAGTCCAAGGCAGAGGCCGTACAGACAGATTCCAAGGAGGCACAAGCCACAAAAGAAGAATGGACGGGGGCCACCACCCCTGTTGGGCACAGGGGCGTGGCGGAACCGTCATTCCGTCCGAAGTTTCTTCGAAAGCAACGCTTCGATCTGTTGCATCTGAGAGGAGAACAGAGCCTGCATTTGGTGGCCATGTGATTCCATCTGCTGGTTGACCTGGGTATGGAGAGTCTGGTACTGGGACTCAGTGCGGGCCACGCTGTCGTCAAGCTTCTGGTCAAGCTGCTGTTGGCCTGCTGTCAAGGCATGCACCTGGTGCTCCAAGGCGATGAGGCGAGCTTCTTGTTCACCTGTGCTGTCGACTTCCATGCCTGGGGCCGGGAGCTTGGAAAGGATGGACTTCTCAAGCCTCGTTTCAAACTCCTTCAAGGATGCGTCAGAAGGGACGACAGATCGCGATGGTTGAGGCGCTGCCGGGGCCCAAGGGTCGTTCAAAATCCAAGGATCAAGACCTGGCGGAGGGGCATCCTTGGAGCACATCTTGACGGTGGCACTGGAGCCAACCACCTTGGGAGCCGAAGGAGCCGAAGTGCTGGGTTTGTCAGGTACCTTGGTGATGACAATCTCGCTGCCTTGATACCGGATCACTGGGTGAGGCGGTGGCGCACTTGCTTGGATCAGCCAGATATTGCCGAGGTGGCCGTCGGCAGCTCTGATTGGATGCAGGGGTCTCGCCTGCCATTGCCACGCACCACAGAGTTTGCTGACAGAAAGTCTGTCCATGCCAAAAGGCAGCGGACCCACCTCGTAGTTGAGTTTGGCACCTGCTGCAAGGAACACCGAATTGGGCTTCAGGGTTTTGGCCAGGTCAGGTGCGTCTGTGACACGACAACGGACACCAAATCGGGAACCCAGTCTGGCAAGACCAAGGATTTGAGTGGAGGTCTGTTGGAGCCTGAAGAGCTCTTCCAGAGGGGTACGGGCAAGCCACAGAATCTGAAAGTCCAAGAGTGGGTCCCGTCCATCAAGTGTCCTTGGTTCCAAGAAAAGTCCACCCCTCCCAGAGAAACGCAGAACACGCTCGGACAAGGAATCCACAATACGGATGTTGACGATGAAAACATCTGCCTGTGCTGGTGCAAGTGGTCTGAAAGCAGCAGTAACCCACTGGCGACGCCAAACATCAATCACAGGGTCGGCAATCACAGCGTCAGGTGGAGGATGCCATTTGGGGCACTGACACGAACCAGAGCCCGGGTCGACAGAACAGGTCTGCACAGGTTCAAGCAATCCCAAAACATACTTCACAGGGCTTTGCACGACATGATCCCAATCACCATCGATGGCATCGCGATACAAGGAGAGCTTGAAGCAGGCCGCTTCCGTGTGCATGACATCAGGGACAGAGGCAGCTTGCTTTTGCACAACAGGTTGCTTACCCAGTTGAACCAACACTGAAGGGGCAATCAAGGGTTCACCATTGGCTTGGCAGCGGAGAACAGCACGGAGTGATTGCCAGGCAAGAGTGGTTGGCAAGGCAACTTCATCAACATTCAAGATCAAGAGCGCCAGGGGCCCTTGGGACACCAACTGGGAGGCTTTGAGGTACGGCGACGCTTCATCCAGAGTGACCAACACAACACCAGAAGCAACAGGGCCAAGAGCAGTCATTTGGAGTTGAGCAAGGGCAGAACCATCCGGAGCGACAAAGACATCCTCTTCCAGAACGAGCTTGGCCGGGTCAAGAGCCGCAGGAGCTTCAGGCTTGGACTGGGGCTTGGAAGTGCCCGGAGTCTTCTTGCGTTTGCCACGGATTCCACCTTGGGCAGCTTTGCGCTGCACAGCCGATTCGAGCTCCTCAGGCAATACCAGCTGGAAGGCCGGTTTGCATTGGTTGGCCGCTTGTTTGAGAGAACGCCATGGTTGGCCTCCAGTCAATGCACGCTGGGCAGTAGCAACACCGATAGCCTGCAGCAAGAGGTTGGCACGGTTCTTGATTTGGTTGGAGTCAACACCATGTTCCAGCAGGAGGGCATGGAGGCGGTCAGTGGCTTTGACATCAAGACCAGCACCAAACATCCAAACACGTGGGACTTCTTCGACGGAATCCAAGTAGGCAGCAAAGAGGGAACGCCCAACTGAGTGCAGATACTTGCATTCATCAAGATCGGTCGGGAGCATCTTACCTCGGATCATGCTGTCAAGGAACCTCAAGGCACAGATACCACAGTAGGAATCAACCGCAAACTTGCGATGCACGATGTGAGCTGTGTAGGTCCTGGAGCCTACGGCAAGGGCCAAGGCAGTATGGAGCATGGAAAACTCATGCGGCGGAGAACCAGGCACGTCCCAACTGGCAGCAATCATGCAAGACGGAGTCCAGGTCCACATGAACGGTGTCCAGTGCCCACCAAACAAAACCAAACCCAAGATGGCAGTAGGCTTGACCGGTTGGCTACGGATCCAAGTTGACAAAAGTCCACTACTTGGCCTCTTCAAAGCTTCTGCAGCAATCATGGGGTCAAGCAAGGCCCAACTAGGCTTTCGAGCGGCTCCAATCATCTGAGTGACATGCCAAATCAACTCATCATCGGCCCAGATGGCATTTTGGTTGGCCAAGATCTGTTTCCTGGCGGCAACATCCATGGTCTGGCGTCGCAAAGCATCAACAGTGGTGACATCGTCCACAGCAGGGGGTGGGACAGTCAACAGACGGGGCTCATCCAGCGAGGTCAGGGGTTCAAGTCGACCACATGGGCGGGAAGGACCAGGCAAATTCAAGGAGTCAGATCCGAGAGCATCATTGGCGAAGGCAAAGTCCAAGTCAGAAGCTTCACAGGGTTCGATCGGGTCTGGGTCCATGCACTCTTCTTCCGGCTGGACAACTTCCAATGGATACTTGGTAATCCAAAGGCAGAGGCCGGCAGCTTGGTGTCCATAGGCAAGAGTGAGCCCAGATTGGCAGTCCACAACTCTGCACCGTGCAGGATCATAGCCCGTGAATTCGAACCAAGACGTGACAACCGCAGCGACAGTGTCATCAGGGTCAGACAGACGAAGACAGCACGGGACAGGCTCATCCTCGGGGACAACCGTGCACGTGTCAGGGGGGCCATCATGACGGAACTTGGACCATGGAGCACGAGACACGTCATCAAGAGGTAAATCCATCGGCAATTCCACAGGGGGATCAGGCAGGATGGCATTGGGGACATGCTCCAACGGGACATGAGCAGCATGTTCAAGGACCAGAGCACGCAAGCAGTCAAGCTGGTGTGTTGGGGGTCGACCTGACTGGAACCGGAAAAGACCATGTCAAAGTGACGCTGCAGCAATGACCCAATCCAGACAGTATGCAAAGGACTGCACATCTGGCCCAAACCCGCCAAAATCAACCTCAAGTCCTCTGGCCAGGAGCTCGCAGGGACCCCATTGAGGAGGCCAACCTCGACCGGGTGAGGATGTCGAACACGAAGGTGACCTGGAGTACCTGAGTCATCGGTGCCATGGACAGGAATGAGGATGCCAAACAAACCACGCCCAGTGAGGGTTTGGGTGCTGAAACCACTAGACCTACACAGGCAATGGCAAGCGACCACTTGAGATCCCCACGAATGCAACGCAGTTGGTGCTTTGGAATCCAATCGCAAAAACATTCGAGCAAGGTTAGGCTCAAATTCCAAAAACCTTGCAAGCTCATCACCGGTCAATTCCAAGAGACGGAGTCACTGGCAGACATGGACACGGGACTGGACAAGACGTGACGTGGGATGCTCGGATGCTCCGACTGCTCGAATGCTTGGAGAGGAACCGGGCCTAAAAAGCTGGCAGTGAGGACTGCCCACCATCTGGTTCTACGTGAGACCCAGACGTCTTCCAGCTTCAGGACTACCTCGGAGATGTGAAACCCGCACTGTACACGGAACTGCTCCAGCTGATTCCTAACCATGGCATTCGATCCTGCATCCTGTACACATTCCAGCACAATTGCTAAGCTGCGCAACATGTGACCAACCCTCAAAGATTGCTCCAGCGTGCCAGACCTCTGATCCAGGGCACCTTTCTGCATTCCACCAGTGCTGAACGGTTGACATGAAAATCCGCTCATCAGGACAGTTGGCCGGGGGTGCAAAGCATGCAACTTCTTGATGGTCTCCTTGGAGCTGATGTCGCCATGAACGACTGGAACACCTGGGTGGATTTCCTTGTACGCTTCAGTGAAAGGACCTGACCAATCACAGGCGCCAACCATCGTCATTCCTGCCTCCTTGAATCCCAGAGCTCCCACACCGATCCCACTGCATAGTTCGACCATATTGTAAAGGTCATCCCGACAACTGCGTGTATGAAACAGCACATCGCTAGGATCGTCCACTACGAAAACCATGAAGGGCGCTTTGTCCAGCAGCGTGGCATCGAAAATGGACAGTCCAGTGCACGGGTGCCACAAGGGAAGAGCGACACCAAAGCGCTCTCGGCATCGTGGGAAATGATGTCAGCCACCAGATCACCACGAGCACCGATCTCGGCCTCAGGCGGCCAAATCCAGGAGCGAGCTGTGCCTTCAGCGCCCCAAACCATTGCAAACAAAACGGAGTGACCAAGCGCACCCAACCTTTGGCCTGCACCGCTTCCCCGCTGGTAGGGAGTTGGGCCGGAAGCTAAAATAAAAATGTTTGAAACCGCCAATCAGATAAGGTAAACCTCATGCCAACCATCCTCAATACCAACCATAAAAAGTTGATCATAGCAAGGCAAGCGTATATGAACATAATCTCATGCTTTGATTCATACCCAATCATAACTCAAAGACATTGGTGTCACATTTTGCCCAAGATGGCTGAGTGTCTTTTTCAGATGGCCCTTAAGTTTTTCAGATGCCATTGATGCCGCGATTTGCCACCAGACCAGCGCTGACCGTTAGGATCCGTGAGGCACCTGTTCCAGTTCCTTGGCTTTGGCTTTGACCTCTTCCAACTCCTGAAACGGAACCGGCATCCATGCCGTGGATGGAGAAAATCACCGTGGATTCCCCGAAAATTTAGTCATGTAAAAGAAACCTTGTTTGACTACCGGAGGGTTATGAGGGTGATCATGTTTGAGAATATCTACTATGAAATACTATAAACACATATATAAACACTAGATACTATGGCTAGCTCGGTTTGTGGAGATGTTGCGACTTGAAGTACTTTTCATGAATCACGAGAGTCCGTTGAAACAAAGACTTCGATTAGGGGAGGTTTTTTAGAAACAGGGCCCAAAAAAGTACGGTATTCTTGGGGAAGACATGGATCATGTCAATTTTTTCCCAACACCCAGCAAAAAACATGGCAAACATGGCATTCGGATACTCTTGTCCGGTTTGCAGCAATGGTGCTTGAAAACATATCCTAAAGTCAGGCATGTTAACCGTGTTAACCAGGCCACTCCTGGTTAAAAAACATGACCATCCAACCTTTTTTTTGAAATTCATCACTGCACTGTCGCTTTAGTTGGGATGATTTTTCCATTCAATTCCCTTTTCTGAAAAAGTCATGAAAAAGTCCATGGTTCCAATTCGCACCAACCAGATCCCCTCACATCACAACCGTCGGTTTGTGTTCGCTGGGGTTGACCCCACTCGCTTCTTCTTCGTTCGCTCTTCGAAAGTCGACTGAGTAAGCGAAAGTTGCTGCGAGGCTTGGAGGGGAGTTCTGAAAGGAACTCAGGTGCACCAGGAAATGTGACCATCTGGTTATTTAACTGGAAAATCCATTATAAATGGAGGTTTCTAGCTGGGAAAATCATCTGTGAATGGGCTATGGCTTCCAGTTCGCTATGTAAAATAACCAGAGGATATCTAATTTGCTTTGAAAGCATGTTAACTGCGATTTGTGGTACTTTGGAAATATGGAACTTATTAAATGGGGTAGATAAATCCAACAATTTCTGGTGATGGTCATCCCAGCATGAAAGTGAAATTATCCTTCCAATCTTTCAGAAGTGGGGGGTTTTCATAGCTGGATGGTTGATTTCTTACGGAAAATCCATCGAACTATATGGATAACTAGGGCTACCCCCATTTCAGGACATGCCATGAAATGCCCATTTAAACTCATTACTCCCCATGAAAAATCGGGCCATCCCATCCAACTCTTCACCATGTTCTCCGCGGGGTCATCAGGAGTCATCACCATGACCATTCCAAGTCATGGGTGGTGTATTGTTGTTTTACCCACATTATGAAAAGCCTCCACCACCAAAAGGCTGGTTGAAACATGTTGAAACCCTATAAACTGCTTGGTGGTATACCTACCCCTCTGAAAAATATTATGAAAGTCAGTTGGGATTATTATTCCCAGTATATGGAAAAAAAAAACATATTCCAAACCACCAACCAGTAAATCATGGGATGTTTACCACCGTTTTCAACTGGTGCAGGATTTCGCAACCATCCACAGTGTATGCGAATGATTCAGCTCCAACTTGCTCATGGAAAATTAAGATCCAAAGCATCAGCATCCTTGGCCTCTGAAAAATCCCGCGCAAATTACAGGCTTTTACAGTAGCTGGTTGGCGGCTTTAACCATCCTGAAAAATATGAAAGTCAATGGGAAGAACTATCCCATATATTATGGAAAATAAAAAATGTTCCAAACCACCAACCAGGTAGTATCTAATATAGCATGCTTTAGCCACATCCTTGTTTCTGAAAGGAGCCTCCTTTAAAAAAAAAAACATGGTCATGCGAGTCCCACCATTGATGATTTCCCATATGTTCCCATCATGAAAGAACCATGGCGACTTCGGGGATTTCCCATAGCTATGTTAACCACATCATGGTCCCGTTAAAACATCCATTTACCATCTGGTTATTTGTTACATAGCCATGGAACATCACCATGCTATTAAAAAGGGTAAACCATCTATTTCTATGGGCCATGGCTTCCATGGCGAACTGTTAGTCATAACCAGAGGCTATCCGGGATTTCCCACGTTCAAAGGGCAAATTTACCACGAACTCCGAACTCCCTTCGCTGGGCGCCGCTGGCACGATGGACGCTTTTGGCTCGTGAGGAAGCTCGATTGCGGAAGGGCTTTCGAGCCTCCTGCAACAGCCATTGTCACACCCCAAGATATGTTAAATCCATATATTAAATCCTGAAGTAGAAGATGGACATGTCCGAAAATCCTTATATACTAAAATGAAAAATATTGCAGTATTGAAAGTCCATATTCTACTTCAGGATGATCATAGACAAACAAAATGTGAGTCAATTGGTTCACATCCCAGATGTTTAATGGGTGAGAAATTTGTTTTCCCCGTCCAGAAATTGGCTATCCCCTCTGTAGGATTTTCCCGTTGGGAGGACTCTTGGGATCATCTTTTCGAAGGAAAAACAATTTTTCTGCCACCAACATTGTGCAAAATATCACGCAGGTGGTTATAGTTTACACTATCCATCTTGGTTTTGCCCTAATGACAAGAATCAATCTTCCTATCACACATTTTTAGCAGGCTGCTCCTCTAGCTAGCTCTCTTTGTTGCTTGTATTCGTCTGATTTGGCAAAGAGAATTCAGTTGCGAAGATTAACAATGTTTTTCCCCATTAGCCAATCGATGCCTATCCCTGACTGATGGGTTGAAAATAAATGATGATGATCAGCTATTCAGTTTCTCAAGGTGACAAGCAAATGGGTGTCTAGCGAAGAAAAACTGTGGGAGTGATCAGCAAAAACACAAAGAATGGGGGCGAATATCCGTGTATATACATATATATATATATATATATGTTTGTCTGAAAATAGTTTCGGGCTGCATTTTTTTGGGGGATTTTTTCCCGTTTTTTTTTTGGATTTTTTTCCCGTTTTTTGGGGTTTGATGGTTTTGATTGGTATTTGCAGCGTTTTGCAGCTAAGCTCTCTGATTTGCATGTTGTTGTTGTTGTGGTTGGATGGATGGATGGATGGATGGATGGTTGGTTGGTTGGTTGGTTGGTTGCTTGCTTGGTTGGTTGGTTGGTTGCTTGGTTGGTTGGTTGGTTGGTTGGTGTTGGTGTTGGTTGGTTGTGGTTGTTGTTGTGGTTGGTGGTTGGTGGTTGGTGGTTGGTGGTTGGTGGTTGGTGGTTGGTGGTTGGTGGTTGGTGGGTGGTGGTTGGTGGTTGGTG
>Ga0126342_10002768_pt1 | contig 27962 bp, 27 predicted proteins | sample Cyp1metagenome_FD_92528 | JGI IMG/M metagenome (GOLD analysis project Ga0126342, IMG submission 92528) | Coral microbial communities from Lord Howe Island, Old Settlement Bay, Australia - Cyphastrea 1 metagenome | ecosystem: Host-associated > Invertebrates > Cnidaria > Coral ... | reverse complement strand
TTTGCAGCGCAGTGGCCGGCAGTAGCCAGCGGCAGCTGGTGAGATTGGGGTTGCTTGGGTTTCATACCAATTTTTTGGGTCCAACTGCCGTGAAACTGGCCCCAGATACCATGAAAGTTACATGATATCATTAATAATTAATTAATATAATGTCAGGTTTCAATGATTGGAATCCGCCGAGGTTACATCACACCAGAGATCGCAGGCAAGTTCCCAGGACGGAGCACAGATATGCTGGTGCAATGGGAAGGAATGGATGCGCAATCGGAATGGGCTATCCACGTGACAAAGTCCGATGCACCTTTGTTGTTGGCTCGGTGAAGGGGTCGTGATTGGTTGTGCCACACCATTTCCCCATGATTTCTGGACTGCTACTATATATTCCTTTTGGTCCATCATAGGAATAATTAGTCAATCCATATCATACCATATCATTAATCATACCTAATATTCCTTAGTGGTCCATCATTCATCAATCCATTTAAGTCATACCTTTCGCCGCCATCGATCGCGTAGGATTCCTTTCACCCTCTGCCGGACTGAAGTTCGCAGATGTGCCCAATGGCTTGGCAGCCATCTCCAAGGTGCACTGGGACTTAGCTATGGACCACTTACCATCTGGTTATGACTAACAGTTCGCCATGGAAGATCAATGAAAATCACCATTTTTAATAGGTAAACCCAGGTAAACCATCTATAAATGGGCCATTTTCCATGAATCACCATGCTATTAATAGGGAAACCATCTATTTCTATGGGCCATCTATACCATGGCTATGTTAGTCATAACCAGATGGTATGGCTTGATGATTTACCATGATTTGCCTATAGACATGGTATGAAATCCACTGTTCCATGACTTAAACTGGTGAATTACCAGAGGGTATATCAATGTCTTCGGTTTGGATGAGGTTATTTGCCATGTCCTTTCGGGCCTTCCATGCAACTATATCCATCTCTTTGATTTTGAAAACGCTCAGCTAGATACCAATGCTGCATGTTTTTTGGTGGATACTACAGTATTCGTTGGAGATTGAACACAGGTTCTCTGTGATACCCGTCTCTAGTATTGATGATCTATCTTGAAAATGATTTTCCAATGTTTTCCAAATATTGATTTTGATCAGCAGCCACGAGCAGTTTCAAAAACCCGAATGGAACATTCTAGGTAATGTTTTTTGCTCCCTTCACAACATTGAATAACCATATTTTTTCTTGGTGCTTTCCATTCAGAACAGGGAAGAACTGTCAGTGGATGTGGAGTAGCGATTCCTGTCCTGCTAACTTATTTGCACACTCTGTCTTAGATTGATATAACCCATTGAAATACCCCATGTGTAGACAAATTACCTATTGAAATCCTGTTGAACATGGCTATTTTCCATGGCTGTGTTAGATTGCCAGAGCGCATGTGCTGTATGGTTGATGAACTATGTTAAACTCATGTTGATGGTGGCGAGCTGGGTAGTGACTTCTGAAGATTATGAAAGTCAGAGGGTTACTGGTAGTTGGTGGCTGACATGTGATATCACCCTGTGATTTTGGTTGTATCCGCCATATCAAAACCTGAGCTTAGAAATACAGAACATTTGGATACATTTGGGGGTTCTTGAACATGCGAGACCCCAAAACGATTGGCTTCCCTATCTGAAATGAACACTTTGGGATGATTTTGAGGTCCTCCATGTTATGACATCCTCGTTTGGGTTTGTCTGAAATATCGGACATCCACCAACATCCCATGGTTTATCATCATTTTCCCATAAGACTATCTAACTATATAACTACTACATATTTTTGGAGGTATACCCTCATGTTCAGACCCATTAAAATTCCCCATTCACCCTCCTTTTCCATTCACCCCCCCCTTTCCAGTGGTTGTCGGTGTTTAAGATATTGAACAACCTTAGATCAATCTTTGTAGATTCTTAATATTCCCATGATAATCATGATATCCCATCAACACGTTTTTTCAACACCAGTGTGTTCTCTCTTATCCCCATTATCAGCCATTGTCCTCCATCACCCTCCAGGAATCAATCATGGTTTGCTGGAAAATCCATTATTCAAACGATTTCTCCAGCTACAAACCTCCATTTATATGGGATTTTCCTGCCAGCCCTGTTTGATTACCTGAAACTACCACTGTTTTTGTTGGCTGTCAAATATATAGATGTTCTCCTTCTAGATTCTGAATATCCGCAATCAACCGGATGCATTTTTTTTCTTTGAGTTTTGCGGGTAAATCCCAAGCTCCAGCGGCACCAGATCACCAGGTGCCACCGGGCGGCTGGACTCAGATCCTGCTCTACATGGGCTGGTGCGAGGTCTCTCGTGGTCCAGGCGACGGAGGATCCCGTGACTCGCGGGTGAGGAAAAAAAACACACAGATTGATGGGATACAGGATGGGGCCCCTTCAGATAGCGAGCCAAGTTGAGATATCAGTGGCTGAATTCTGTGGTTTATGGTAGATATAACTATGGGTGATGTGGGTTAGAAACCAACAAACAAAACTGGGGGGCACCCTGTAGGGATAATCCACTTATATAGACTTAGCAACCGGGCTTATTAACCACTTACGATTCGTGGGATGATATCCAAGTAGATTACAGAGGTATCTCCCATATCCATAGGTTGCATTGTTGCAATATTTTGTCCCATTTGGTTACTGGTTCTTCAGCTCAGCAGAAATGGGGAATGAACATGTACCTGTTTATTCAAACTGTACTTTTTGATAGTCCCGCCATGGAAGCGAATCCAAACTTTAACCATTTTGAACATTTCGATGGACATGCGCACACGCAACATCACACAACTATATACGTAGAGGTAGCCAGGGAAAATTGGGTGTGGGTTGAAACCTATGGGCCCAAGATTTGAAGGGCTTAACATCCATTACCTTCTAGTGATCAAACATGGCTGGAAAATCCACCATGGATGATTTTCCCAACTAAATCTCCGTTGATAGGGGGGTTCCACCTAGCCATGAGGACAGGAGGGAAATCTTGGAAATCTCCGGTTAGTTCGGGATCAGCAGATCCCAAGTGCTGAAGGCTCAGACATTGCCAGCGGAAGACCTGGTGACTTTGGTTGGTACGTTGGGAGTCCCAGGAACCACAGTGCCACAGGTGGGATTGCAGCGGAGAGTACAGATTCCCCAAAGATCTGGGTTTGAAAATTTGGGTGAAACCCCCAAAATCCCATTGTGAGAACCAGATTTCCTGTGTAAAGATATGTAACAAATGCATACAAATGCCATGAAATGGGTATCCCCTATTTTTGTTGACGAAGATTTGTCTTCCAAAAATGAAAGAATATTGGTTTTGGAGAGTTGATTGAAGAGTGAAGTGAGCACCGAACCTTTAGCTGGTTGATGGTCACACATGAGGTTATACTTCTGTTATGCTACATGGTTTCAAGAAACTTATTCCCAGACATAACGAGAATTTGTGATGACCTGTGGTTACAGCTTCACATGGATCCCTGAGCTGTATTGTTGACCCCTGTTTTGATACCTTCATAGTTGCGTTGTTTTGCAGTAGCGCAGACTGGTGGCTTCTGATCCTTTTTGGGGCACTTGCAGGTTGCAAACTCAAGCACATTATATATACTCAGTATATATGTATAGTATCGTATGTAACATGCTTCAACCATGACACTGACACGAATGCAACCTTATTATCGGCAATCATGACGTTCAATAAGTCAGGTACTGGAAAGCCCGGCCAGGTATTGATACATCAAGTTAATCAAGTGCAGTGGCAGGATTCTGACTGTGGATTTGTCTGATATTGAAATACCCCAAAATAGCTATAATATGTCCTATTAAAAATGATAAATGGCCATTCAGTTTAGGTACTCCGGTATTCCCTATTTTACAAGCCTTATTTGCAATGGAACTTCTGGCACAACGAGGAGCCTAGTGTGACACCTCCCTTGGGCAGTTTGCGTTGGTGAGTGTGGCAAAGAAACAGCCCGACTGGAACATCTGAATACACGCATTTTGCGCAAGCCATGTCCATATCCTCACAAGCCTCAGAGTTCTTGGATGACTACACCTGGAAAATAAAGTGTCACCGCATGCCTGGATGACTTATTTTGGAATCGCAAACTTCGGTCTTGGATCCGAAGATTTGATTACCACATTTGGTTGTGGTGAAATTTCCATGCGGGCGAACGTTTGCATGGACATACATTCAGAACAACCTACCTCGCACCAAATGCTTTTGAAGTGGTTCGCCCCCTGCTCCACCAGATTGGGTGCTAGAAGTGGGTCCTTCTTTGGATACGTCAACAAGGAAACTGTGCTGTTTCTTCACTCAAGCGTAGAGGTTTTCTTTTCGATGATGTATCCATAATGGATGATATTGGGGGGTATAAACCCAGTAATGTTATTATGGTTTACTAATATTTACATAGGGTTCATGGTAGATATAATATATCCATAGATTCATCCACATAGATTCTATAGATAATGAGGGATATAAACTATATATAGAATCCAAATATCCATAAACTATACATTATTGATAATGATGTTTGTTTACAAACATTGCCGGTGGCCCACTGCTTCCCTCACAGTTCGTCGACCAGGTCTTGACCTCCGCCGATCCGGAGGAGAAGAAGAAGAAACTCAGCGCAGAGCCTCGACCGGGAAACCGTTGTGGAAACCTAGGTTTTTTTTTGCTATCATATGGCCATTTAGTAGGGATGATATGGGATGATAATATGGGATACTATGGGATACCATGGGATAATATGGGATAATGATGGTTAACCAATGGATCTTATGGGATACCTGATTTTCAGACAAATCCAACTGGCTAAATGGTGAGTTAACCCACACAAATGGGACCTTACATGGAGAGTTAAATCACGAAAAAAAGCGGTGTCCACTGTAAACATGTTTCAAATCAACCGTAACCATTTTTTCAAACATACCCTCTGGTAAACTAACATAGCTATTGAAAATGGCCATATATAATGGATTTACCCATTAAAAAAATGTGATTTTCCATAGCTATGTTAGTTTACCAGAGGGTAACATAACCTTAATCACTTTCTTCAATATCACTGGTTGGTGGTTTCAAACATTTTATATTGTTCATTTCATATATGGGATGTCATCCTTCCCATTGACAAACTTTCAAGATGGTGCAATTGCACCAGCAACCAGATCACATTTTCCACGTGTTCATGCTGATCCAATATCCATCCACCTTCCCACCAGTTTTGGTGAAATCCATGAGATGATAGCCAGATAGCCACCATCTCAGGAGTTGGCCAACGGACGGCTGGCCATGATGGCCATCATTGGCATGTCTGGGCCCAGCTGGGATGATGTGAGATTCCTGAAGAAAAATGGGTAATTTTGGAGGATAAATTGGGGAATCTGGGGATTTTTGGTGGGGATAAATTGGGGAATGATCTTGGTGATATAAAGCTAATATCATGGGAAAACTCATTGGATCATGTGCCCGGATTTCCCAGCCTGACTCACCCTTTATGTGGTGTATGTTCAACTGGAACATGGTAATTTTCATATATTTTCATACAATAATGAATGGTGATTGATGGTGATAGAATAACCATTAAATTGCCCAATTTACCATTACAAAATGGTGGTTTACCAGACAGATTCAGACAAATTTGTTGAAATACCAGACGGTATGGATCATTTGACCCTTGAGTATCAATCAGTTTTATGGTGTTCACATCGAACGTGGTCCTCAAAAGTTTGTTTTGTACAATGATGATATACTGTACCCTCCAGAAATCAAACGTTGCCATTAAAACTTTGAGTTTTAATACGAGGTTTTCAGGTGGGAAAATCATCAAACTAAATGGGGGGTTTTCCAGCAAACCAGGTTTGATTACCGTGGGGTATTGCATTTTTTTGACTCTTGGCTCTTGGACAACCACCATGCACCCCATTGATCCAAGGCTCATCAGACATTCGGCCTTTTGTGATTGTAGATTGCAGCCTCATTTGCTGTGGTTCCAACTATTGCTGTGGTTCCAACTATATACCCTCTGGTAATTTAACATAACTATGGAAAATCACCATTTTCCATGGGAAAGTTCACAATAAATGGTGATTTTCCATCGTTATGTTAAATTACCAGAGGGTAGGTTATGGACACAATTTTAAGTCCTGAGACCTACAGATTCCCAGATCTTAGATGATTTGTGTTCTTTTATCACTAAAAATGTTTGTAGCAGCCATTTTGACAATGTGACCACCATGTCTCCACCTGCTGTTTTTGATAATTGTTGGTTCCCTCTCAGTAACCGCTTTTGTTTGTCTGAACATAGAGCGCCGCATAGTACCGCCAGTACCGCCATTCCATCCATTGGTTAATAATTTCATCAATAAAATTACGTATGTATGCATGTGTATATATAATCATAATTTTCAGACACACCCACATATCATATCTTTGCTTAGTATGTATATATATATTTATTACTTGTATATTACATGTATATAAATATATATATACATGTATTTCTTTAAATCGACCAGCACATCACCATCAAAGCTGCGGAGGTTCTACCAGGACGGCTTGACCGGCTCCGCTTGGGGCGACTGGTCCTTGTACACCGACTCCCCTCTGCGTGCGGAAGCGGACTTCACTAAGGAGGGTGGGAGATTGGACGGAGATTGGAGCGAAATTCCGCTGGAGATTTCACTAACTGATTGGTGGTGACTGGAACATGGCCCATAGAAATAGTGGATTTAGCCATGGAAAATGGTGATTTCCCATAGTTATGTTGGTTTACCAGAGGGTATTTTTCCATTCAGTGGGGTAGGTATACCACCGACCAGCTAATTATATTTTTATTCAATAGGGAACTTGGTGAATATGATGGGATTATTGTGATATCACTATTTAATAATGGTGAATTATTGTATAATGATGATTTTCACTATTAGTGAAAATCAGCTGGGAACATGGTGAATATAATGAGCCAATATTGGGATATGATGGTGAATAGATTACCCCCTGGTAGTTTTACGATTTTGCTATGGAACACGGCACAGTTATAGAGTTATAGATGATTTACTGTGAAGCCTGTGTTTGCCAACGGTGCCAAAGGGAGTCTTTGTCATGGCAACATGTCCATCCTCATGGCGTTGTTTCTGATGGATCCAATTTGGTGAGTCCGAAGACGACAAGCCGCACCGATCTGGATGCAGATTTCTTGGAAGAGCGGCATGAAACTTCGCTATATAAGAAACAACATGAAACAACTAGTGTCCAAGGGGGCAACAAATCCCTCATGGCGGTGTCCAACAGAGCGTGCCACAGATGGCCATAGCGGCCATGGAGAATGACGTTTCTGTTTCGTCATCGCAGCTTGAAATGTTTGCCTGAAAGTAGGGTACCCCCCCCAACCAAAAACATAGTTTGTCAGTTTGTCATGATGTTTCCCTATTGAAATGGCCATTTAGTTCAGGGACCCCCTACTCTTGAAGACACCCCCGCAAGGGAAACTCCACCTCAACGAGGAGCTTGGTGTGACACCTCCCTTGGGCTTTTGGGACCCCTTGGGCTTCAGCAAGTTCGAGAACACCGAGGCCAATCTGCTGGAAAGTTGGCTTTGAACGACCATGAGCGACCAATTTTGGTCCTGTAACATGACGTAACATGTTTACCAATGGCTCTTGCCTAGATTATCCAGGTGATTAATTTTCATTACCGACTGATAATATGTGATTAATGTATGTCACGCGCAACAGTTTTGACCTGCCCGCAACAATATTCCGCTATTGCTTGTTCAGGTATTTACCAACATGTTCATCAAAAACATGTCAAACGCAAACATGTCCAGATGCAATGATGTGTTTTTCATGAACAAAAACTAATGTGTTATGCTTTGCGGATAATTACTTAATCATATCATTGAACATAATAATATGCATTTGTTTTGACAATTCTGAGTTATTGGTGATATTTTGGAATTGCGTTATTGATTATCCATATGAAAACATTTGACAACACGATTTAATGGTCAACACTCATCACTACATATTTTGAACGCTGTGATAAAGTTAGATTATAATCAATATGTTGTCATCTTATTTGTCATCACAACTTTATGGTCATTACTCATCACTATTTATGGCCATTACTGTTTGTTAGTAAGTTCAAATCATCTTGCCATGGTCATCACAACAGCTGCCAGTTGGCCAAGCTGCAGTTCAAGCGTCGCCGCATTGTGGAGATCCAACACGGCCGTGTGTCATGGCGATGGGCATGGCCATGGCATCCGAAACCACGGTGATCTGGGGGAAAACCTTGGGACATGAGAGGGGAAAGCGGGCAAGAATGCTTGGAAATGTCATATTGAATTTCAGCTATTTTTTTTCTTAGAGTCATGAACGATTGAGATGAGCAATGAGATGTTGACTCGCTGAGCCAAGCTGGTCAAAACCCGCAGAGAAAAACAAACACTTGACTTGGTTGGACAGCTGGGTTTTAGACATTGTTTGCCTGGATTCGTTGCAGTGTAGAATTGTGATCCGCGGTCTGATTGTAATTCCCTAGTGGCTGAGCGCATATGTAAGTGTGTAAGCTTAAAGTGGTAAATTGCTCTGTATGACATTGCATACTGTAGGCCTTGTATCAGGAGACTACCATGTTCTGCAGATGGCAGCATGTAATGTTTAAAGCATTTAAAACATAGTGTTTGCTTGGAAGTGCCTCATCTATAAACTGATGAACATTATTCATATTTATTCATTTGATGGCAGCATGTAATATATATATATATATATATAATATATATAAAATAGATAGATCCTATATATATATACACATAATATAGATATTATGTTTTGTTAGGAACCGTGGCGTGCATTCTGGTCCCTAGGTGGCCATGCTCGCTTGCATTGGTTATATCGTACCTGAGTACGTGCGATTTCCAGGCCAGATTTCCATGCGGATGTCGTCCATTCATTGATCCATGGCAGTGCTGTGGTCTGAACATTGGAGATACCGTAATCTTATGGCAAAGGTAATTGCGAATGATCAGAAATTAGTGGATTTTTTGGGGTCAACAGATTGAGACAAAGCCAAATGATGTAAGGGTGTTTAGTAGTTGGGTGGGGGTTAAATTGTTCAATGCTCTGGAGGCCACAGATTCAAGGGATCCAAAGAGTCCAAAACAATGCCAGTAATTAACCCTGAGTGATTCATCAATAGATACCACTTTATTTACCGGGCTAGAATTTAAAAGGGATTTAAAAGTGGGGCTGGTTATCAATCCAAGGATAGCATTAGGGTGGCTACAGCAGGCTACAGTGAAATGCTGATACCTTGCTACTAAAAGGGTACCACCCGCAGGACTTGACATTACAAAGTGTAGATCTATCGAAGTCGGATTTCAAGCGGGTTGGCATCGGGGTTTCTGCAGGACTCCAGAGTGAATTGATTCCCTTTCGATGTATGATCCTCGGGGGCTGCATGATTTCAAAATATGATTGTATCATCAGATTTTTGTTGGTTGAACCCCTTTGTTTGGCAGATATTTGAATCTTTCGGATAATTTCCGTGCCAGGCTATTGCTCGCCTTCCATGAATTTGGCTTTCACTGACATCCCCAACGGCCTCAAGGGCGCAGCCATGGTGCCATTGGCAGGTGCCCTTTCTACGGCGATGTCGAATGCATCGTTATCATTGAATCATGTTTATGTGATATTTTTAGTATAGCATTGTTTATGAATGTTGAATACTGTCCTCATCAGACTGTACAGTTGCATCACGAATCACAACAGAATTTCCGCTTTTGGAAGAAAGCTTCCTTTGAGAGTCGCCAGGATGGTTGCAGATCATCACATTCGTCCCTTGACCGCGGAACGGTGATTTTTCTCCTTGTCAGACTGCGAAATGATCATCCCATTCTCAATCGTTCATCATCTGTAATCATGAGTCCAGTACATGTTGTTTGGATTTAAGAACGTTTGGCTCGTTGCATCGCACACCTTTTAAATCTAGCTAGTGCTTGCTGCGGGGTTCCAGTCATGCTTCCCCAATCCTTTTGTGTTCTGGTGCCAAGTAAGGTTCCTCCAAATAAGCTTCTTATCAACAGCTTAATCGATCTGAACAGTTATTTGAACAGTTATTTAAGTTTCTTCCTGCTCACATGTTCCAGATGTGTATAAGTTTGAAACGGCCGTTGTAGGGGATTTTAATGGAACATGAGCCATGGCAGCTATGAGTGGAGAAGGAAACCATCGGAGCACAACTCGCTCCGTTCATGCCGAGGTCGGAATCATCGAGTGTCTCGGTGACTGATGGACTGGTCTTCAGAAAACCATCGTTAAATCACTGGCTTTCCTACCCTCTGGTAAACGTTTACATAGCGAACTGGTAAATCAATGTAAATCACCATTTTATAGCTGGGTAAATCAACTATTTCTATGGCCATTTTCAATAGCTATAGTACTATCGAGGTTTAGAATATGAAGCAAATGCTTCAACCATCTTCAGCCATCTTCAACCAATTCCAGGAACTTATTGTGTTCTTGACTTGAAGCTGCTTGTCTCCAGTCTGATTTCATGGTTGTAGCACCTTTCTGAAACAGCTGCTGCTACTCCTGGGATGAATGTTCTCCTTTTCAACTTGAATGTCTGGCATCGCATGTATAAGACCCACGGATCAAACACCCATGGATGGGAAATTCATGGAAATACCACCTTCAAATGGCTGAAATATTACAGTTTGATACAGTTTGTTGCTTTTTCATTGAAGTGTCTATTAGCAGGCGAAATTGACCTGTAGCCATGCGCTTCTCATACCCAGAGTCTGAGCTTGGTGTCGAATAATAACAGCTTGCCATTCCCAGGGAAAAACCTCAGAGAGACCATGAATCATTTGACCCAAATCCATCCCAATCCTAGTTCCATAATATGTGTTGTTTGTCTTTACTGTTATATTTTTATTGTGGGACTGTAGCTACCCCGAACTTGGGTCTTGCCTATATTTTTATTTGGTGAACCAGGCTATAGTAGCATAGCTATGATTGAATATGGTATCATTGAGATTCTACATGAATTTATCATCACCTGGTCATTTCGACTTGGAGAGCCATCCATTTGCAGTAGAAACTGGTTATAGTAGCCCTGGTTACTAAGCCCCCCCAACCAGATATTTTCCTATTTACAACTGAGTCCCTGAGTTCTAACTATGCATGTGCCATGGAAAAAACTTGGTGAATGCATAGCCCATATTTGGCTATATAGTCATCAATCCTTGATGGGTTAATGAAGTCATGATGACAACGATATCCCTGGTCCGATGACAACAATCCATATCCCATTTTTGTTGAGCACGGTACCACTTTGAGAATGTTTGAGATTACCACCTTAGGGTCACCCCCCATCCTAAAGGTCACTCCCCACCAAATAAGGCCTCACTATGTTTCGGGGTTATGTTGCCCAGCACCCCAACAGGGCTGATTCCTTTTTGTCCGGCCCTTTTCTTCTTGGGGTTGGTCCTTGGTGGAGTTCCACTCAAACATCTTTCATGACTCAGGGTCTTGAACCTCCAAGCAGTCCAGAGCGATGTGTTGGGCGATTATGGTCTCTCTGTCAGCAGCGATGACTGGTGGTGCAGCATGGTGCAACTGCTCCTCCGGATGTTGGCATAATCCCATCTCCGTAATGTTTTCAAAGTGGCAGTGAAGAAATAGGGATTTAATAGGATTCAATGGGAAAATCATATTTGACACCCCCTCGGAAACCATGGTTTGGTAAGGGATGAAACCACATATGACTGGGACCATTAACCATTGGGGGGAGCTTCAGCTTCATATGAACGGGGGATGGGATTTTGCATGGACGATACCCGGATTCCTACAAAAGGGTGACGGTTTATTACAGATGATGACATATTTTAGAGGTTCTACAACCTTTTGAAAGCTGGTTGAAGACAATATTTACCCAGTCCAAGTAGTTCATGCTGACATGCAATATTGTTGGTGGGGCATGGTATCTGAGTTCAGTCAAGATCTGGTGTTTTTGTGTCACGTGGTTTGTCGTCTCAACCGCCTGTTTGGCACAACTCCCCTTTGACTATTTTTGACCCATATTTTCCGTTGGAAGTTCTAAGCCACCAATCCCAAAGTTGGCGAAGTGTGCAGGAAAAAGACAGCAAATCTGGAGCATCTCAAACTTTGCCCTTGGGGTCCTCCTTGGTTTCCTCCTAAATCGATCACCTGCAAGTGACCCAACCGTGGACTCCACTGGAATCCAATGCCTAGTGGCACCTTTTTTCGGCACCAGGTTACGGAGCCTTTGGCATCCCTTACGGAAAGAAGATTGAGGCGTTTTTTCGGGTGCTTGGAGTGGGTTGGCTCCTCTGACCAGACATCCCAGCGATCCAGTGAAGATGATAGCCATGGCTGATAGGCTCTTCTGACCGTGTTTTTTTCCCTAGGACAAGAGCCCTGTTTGTGAGAGTTTGAAATGAATTTGGATGTGGAAAAGGCACAAAACAAGAAGAAATCGGCAGATAGACTCGGGTAAGAATCATTTGTTCTACTGAAGTTACCTCTGACCTCACCCAGTACCTGACATTTTCTTTCAGGTTCTGCACATTACCCAAAGGCATGACTGGTGTTTAAACCCATTTGTGGTAGGTTGAACTGACCCACAGGCGTGACAGGTGGGCACTTCCCAAGACGCCCTTGGCATTAACACTTTGACGTTTGACATGCAAGGCTAGGATTTTTTAAGAGCTGGGAAGGTTTCCACAATCCCTTGAAATCCATTGCTCAGTTGCACAGCTACGACCCCATAAACCAGCAGCCACGTTTCACCAAACTGCAACATGCTGCTAGGACCCAGAGAAGAAAAAGAAGAGCTTGACAGCAGAGATTAACAACGGACGACTGGCCATGATGGCCATTATTGGTGACTCAGCCTAACAAAGTGGAAAGTTGGACCAAAAAGTGATGGATAGTTATGGATGCTTATGGATAGGTCTAAGACTCTAGGACATGGGGATATTTTTTTTGGATATGTTATGGGAAATGTTGTTTGGAGTTGCTTAAAGTCTCTTAAAGTGTGTGTTTTGCATGCCTGCTGCTAAATGTGCATTTTGTTTTGCCTCACCGACGAGTTGACCAAAGCCATTTGCCCACATCGATGAGCTTGGCCTGAAGGACAAGTAGCAATCTCACAGAGGGCCGATGAGGTCCAACATGGATCAAGGGGGGTATCAATTTGCTGGAGAAGGCAAGGTGAGATCAGGTCAATCAGGTCCAGGACACCGCTTCCGGTGTGACATTTGTCAATTCGATATAGTTACAACGGTTACAACCCTAATTACAACCCAAATTGCGAGTACAAGGAGCTTCACATCGCCTCTGGCAAGATCGGATCATGGGCGGCTGAACAATCCACCTAGCAGTGTACCGTTGACCCCAACCCCAGCCCCAGTGACCGATCCTGTGAGCCCAGAGTACAACATACAACCATTGAACCAGGCATAGCACCAGCATTCTGGGTCATTCTTGGTGAATCACTGTGAATCTCCTCATTGTCCAGCCGCAGTTTAGTCCATCAATCCATCGAACCATGGAACAGGAAATTGAGATGTGGAAAACCGGAAACCCACCATGAATGTAGATCATTTTAACCGGACAACATGGGCTTTTCCATGGGTTTTCCACATCTATATTAGTTTTACCCATGTTTTACCCTAGGGAACCTGCTCAACAAAACTAGTGCAACCACCAAGGCATGTTCTACCAGGACGGCTTGACCGGCTCCGCCTGGGGTGACTGGGCCAACTACGCCGACTCGCCTTTGCGCGCGGAAGCGGATTTCTCCAAGGAACAGATGGGAAGTCTGCGGGAGGGTTTCCATGGCATAATACCCTTGTCAGAATAGAGCCTTATTAAAGGTGTCTGTTGGTTTCTTTCATAGGCAAACTCTCGGATGTATGGTTGGTAATTATCGAAGGAAGTTTAGAAGTCAAACTTCCGACAATATGGACAGATGGAAAGGAGAGGTGGTAAGAGTCAGAGAAGAGAAGAGAAGAAGAGAGAAGATCAGAGAAGAGAAAGAGTTTGAAGGAAGAAAATGCAGGTGCGCGAGAAGGTAGAAAAGTCTCGAAACACTGTGTTTTTCCAATGATTTGTGGCTCCGGAGGGTCGAAAAGTAGGCTCGCCAAAGCGGCGGGTGCGAGCCACCAGGCCAGATGAGAGATGAACAATTGCACGCCGTTGTGGCTCGAAGCACATTTGGAAGTCAAAATGTACAAAGCACCTCATGTTCGGACATGTTCGGACGACTTTTGGAAGTTGAGATGTCGAAAAAGTGCACGCCGTTGTGGCGCGAAGCGAAGCACACTTGGAAGTCACATTTGGAAGTCAAAATGTACAAAACACAACATTCTTGGACCACTTTTGGAAGTTGAGATGTCGAAAAAGTGCACGCCGTTGTGGCGCGAAGCACATTTCCAAGTCAAAACGTACAAAACGCACCAGGTTCGGAACACTTTTTGAAGTTGAGATGTCGAAAAAGTGCACGCCATTGTGGCGCGAAGCACGTTTCGAAGTCAAAAGTAAAAAAAAATGAAGGGTCGGGAGCACTTTTGGACGTTCGGATGTCGTTTTGCGTGGCAGGCACAAGGGATTCTGCACTTTGCCAAAAGTGAGAAGAGCGTGAGAGTTTTGGAGCACTTTCAACTACAACCACTACACTACTCTACATTACACTACACTCCACTACAACTACAACTATAACTACAACTACAACTACAACTACAACTTCATTACACTACACTAATTACAATGCACTACACGAATTACATTACACTCAACTACACTACACTACATTACACTACACCATGCTAACTACAACTACAACTACACAACACTTCACTACACTGATTACATTACACTGCACTACATGACACCACACTACACCACACCACACCACACTACACTAACTACAACTACAGCTACAACTACAACTACTCTACTTTACACTACACGACACTAGAGTACACTACATTACACTCCCATACATTACATTACACTACAGTGATTACACCACCTAATTGTAATAGATTGTAATCATTTTCGGCGGGGCCGATTCATACACTACACTCATTACAAATGCAACTGCAACTACACTACACAAATTACACCACACCACAACTGCAACTCCACGTCACTACACAGCACTACAACTACAACTACAGCTGCACTACACCACACTACATCCAGCAGCTGTGGGTGAGGTGACCGACCAGGTGACCACTGCAACCATTGCAGCCATTCCAAACAACACAACTCCAACCACCTTTCAATCCATGAGTGGATTCGCTCTGCCATCCGTGATTCACAACAACCAGCCTCTCATAGGTTTCCTATTTTTGAAACTTCCGCCACCACCTTGTGCGGTATTACTGGTATATATAGTTTGATGATGTTGGATGGAATTATAAGCCAGCTATTAATTAGATGGGGCAATTAGAGGCCATTAAACGATCGGTTTCTGTTTGTTTTGTGGTTAAGCACCCTGTTTATACAAACTGCGAAAGAGTTTTAACTGCTGATTGGAAATCATCCAAGAAAGCCACATATTGCTGGGTTTGCGACGCTGAAACATATGTTTTGTCAATTTTCAAAACTGGTCGTGCCATGAATTCGCACCATGAGCAGCATCAATTGATGATCCAAAATTACCGCAATTGGGCCAAGATCTGCTGGCGTGACCTCCAGCCTTGGTATTTGGGTAGGCTACCTGATACGCTGAATGGGAGTCCAACAGCGTGACGCAATCGATGCGTACTACGGAATCATCTTGTGGAGATTGAAGCAGTAGACCATTCCGAACATGCTTCGTTTGGCATTCTATACGACTACACAAAGTGCTTCGACTATGATCTCGAAAGGAACTTGCCATGGCCTGTTCCAAGACTCCTGCATGGGTATGGATGGTATGGTACCAACAGCCTACTACCAAGTTCAGGGATTTCCTACTGGAATTTCTTCCACCACCGTGGCAACAAGTCTGAAAGAGTGGGGATGGGACGTTATTCCTGTCAAACAGTGGTCCTTTTAGGACTTCATGGTCGCAGTTGTGTCTGAAAAGACCATAGCAGAAAAGCGAGCATCAGCAGATCATGGTTAAACAAATCCAAAGATCCATGGGCCAAGTTCACCAAGTTCAAGGAACCTGACGTTGCTATGACAGCTACACCAGTTGTCCAACCGAGACCTGCAGCGAAAGTTCAGCCAGTTGTTGCTGCATTGGCGACATGATTATACCCATTCATCACATTTCTGACCATGGCATATAATATCATATAATCGAAGGAAGTCGTCAAACTTCTGACAATATGAATATGGACAGATGGAAAGGGAGAGGTGGGAAGAGTCAGAGAAGAGAAGAGAAGAAGAGAGAAGGTCAGAGAAGAGAAAGAGTCAGAAGGAAGAAGATGCAGGTGCGCGAAAAGGTAGAAAAGTCTCGAAACACTGTGTTTTTCCAATGATTTGTGGCCCCGGAGGGTCGAAAAGTAGGCTCGCTAAAGCGGCGGGTGCGGAGTCATCTGTTCAGATGAGAAATGAAAAATTGCACGCCGTTGTGGCGCGAAGCACATTTGGAAGTCAAAACGTACAAAGCACCTCATGTTCTGACATGTTCGGACGACTTTTGGAAGTTGAGATGTCGAAATCAAAGTCTATAAAGTGTTAAAAACTGACAGTCTCGGACGACTTTTGGAAGTTGAGATGTCGACAAAGTGCACGCCGTTGTCGCGCGAAACAAATTTCCAAGTCAAAGTGTGCAAAACACAGCAGGTTCGGAGCATTTTTGGAAGTTGAGATGTCAAAAAAGTGCACGCTGTTGTGGCGCGAAGCACATTTCGAAGTCAAAAGTGGAAAAAACTGAGGGGTTGCGAGCACTTTTGGATGTTCGGATGTCTTGTGCGTGGCAGGCATCAAGGATTCTGCACCTTGCCAAAAGTGAGCAAAACGTGATGGTTTTGTAGCAGTTTCAACTACAACCACCACTCCACTCCACTACACATTTACACTACACTCCACTACACTATACTACGCTACAACAACAACAACTACTACTACTACAACTACTACTACTACGACGACTACTACTACTACTACTACTGATACTACTACTACTACTACCACCACCACGACGACGACGACCACTACCACTACCACTACCAGTACCACTACCACTACCAGTACCACTACCAGTACCACTACCAGTACCAGTACCACTACCACTACACTACACTACACTAATTACATTACACTACATTAAATTACACTACACTCCACTACACTATATACTCCACTTCCCTACGCTACACTACACTCAATTACACTACGCTACACAACAACTACAAATGGAACTACCACTACAACTACACTACACTACACGACACTACACTCATTACATTACACTACACTAATTACATTACATTACACTATGCTACAATACAACTACACCCACAACTACAACTACAACTGCACTAAATTACACCACACTACACTACACTAATTACATTGCACTACAGTGCACTACACTACACTCCATCATGCTACACTCCACTCCAACACACCACACTACACTACATTCAATTACACTGCGCTGCACTGCACTGTACTGCACTGTACTGCACTGCACTACACTACACTACAACTACAACTACAGCTACAACTACAACTACAGTAAAAAACACTGCACTACACTACACTACCCAATATTACACTACTCTACGCTAATTACATTACACTACGCTACACTACACCACACTACACCACACCACACTACACCACACCACACTATACTACACCAATTACACTACGCCACATTACACTGCTCTACGCTACACCGTGCTACACTACACCACACCACACTACACTACACTGCACTAACTACAACTACGGCTACAAACTGCGCTACTTTACACCACACAGCACTAGACTTCACGCAACTACACTGCCCTACATTACGTTACACTACACTCATTACCCACAAATGCAATTGCAACTGCGCTAGACTAATTACACTACACCACAATTGCAACTCCACTACACTACAACTACAGCTACAGCTGCACTATTTCCACTACATCCAGCAGTTGTGGGTGAGGTGACCGACCAGGTGACCACTGCAACCGTTGTAACCACTCCAAAAAACACAACTCCAACCACCTCTCAGTCCATGAGTGGATTCGCTCTGCCATCCGTGATTCACAACAACCAAGCTCTCCTATAAGTTTCCTATTCTGAAACTTCCGCCGCCGCCTTGTGCGGCACTACTGATATAGCATCAGTCAATCAAGAAAGATAGAGGTGCAATGATTTGTGGGCAGAGTTCATAGTCGCCAAGTGGGTGATGAGCACTGATCCGTGACCCCCAAGATGAAGGAGGCAACGCGGCTTAGCAGAGATCCTTGTGGATTTGGTGGTTTTGTGGTAGCTCCCTAAAGCCTTTTGCCCTAAAAAAGGTTAAAAAACGGGTATGCAATCTAAGTATGGCCAAAAAATGGTTCATTAATCAAGACCCGCATTCCCATGCGCAGAAATAGGATTTGCAAACAGGAATTGCAATTATATTGCGTGTAGTCTCTAAAAAATGTTATCGAACAAAGGCTTAAACATACGCAGGTTGAAGGTACATACCAACAGTCTATGAGGGCAGCGGCGAACTATCAATGATAGCTACTGCTACCGACAGGGGTATTTTGGAGGTTCTTGCATTGGCGTGTGTTGACATACGTCCAATATTTACATATATTTACTATAGATTCAGCTGAATGTAGATTGCCCTTATGCACACAGACCGCCGGGTTCAATGACATGGATTTGAGATGATTTGAATATGTTTTTGTGATCTCATTGTTCTGGTTGCATAGCATCTTTTTTCATCGGTACAATGCTCACTGTGTAGGTCATATCATGCCACAGCAACAACACAAACATGGGAAACGAACATTTAGAAACTTGGTTTGTCACAGGATTTTGATCTTTGAACTATGTGTAGTTGCTTTTGCCAAATACCAAACACCTTGCAAAAACTCAAACTGTTGTTGAGCAAATGCTACGGAAATTTTTACTGAATTTGCAAAAATAATCCAAATAGGTCCAAATAGATCCAAACAGATATTTTTCCCTAAGCCAGAAATCATACAGCATGGCACATGCGCCAAACATAGGAGCTTGGTGTGACTCCTCCTTTGGGTTTCTGGGACCCCTTGGGATTCAGCAAGTTCGAGAACACTGAGGCCGATCAGCTGGTGGCATGACCTAATTTTGGTGTTTCTTGAAATGAGGGGACCTCAAGTTATCATCCAAAAAATCGTGGGTTTGTGATGTTTAATGGAAAAGTCATGGAAAGTCATTGGTTTTGGGAGTGCCCCATTTGAAAAATTTTTCATGTTGCATGCTACGTTCTTTGACGTAAGTCAATGATATTCAATGGAATGCGCCGTTTTTGTTGACGCTGGTTGGACTGCAAGCGTTGTTCCCGACCTCCCAATACTGCGAAGACCTGATTTTTCCCTGCAGTTGGCCAAGCTGCAGTTCAAACGCCGCAGAATTGTGGAGATTCAGCACGGACGCGTCGCCTGGCTGCAGGTATTAGGTTTAAACATGTTAAATCATGTTAAAACCAGGGTGCTGAGTTACAGGAATCGTCGTAAGGTTGTTGATAAGCCATGATCAGCAGTTTATTGCTGGGCTACAAGATGGTTGTTACTCACCCACTGATAATCCTTGAATATCCTTGATTTGCTGAAGGTGATGTTTCATGTCCTTTTGGTTTTGAAAAGTGGTCATTTGACCTCCAATGACCTCACATCAGGTCGGTGAATTATAAGTTACCCTGATGTGTTTTTGTTATGTGTTCTTTATTTATTTATTGTTATTATTTATTATTATATATGTATTAAACAAACAACATAATTCACAATCATTAAATATCATTTGTATGTGTTTTTTTAATGCATTCATATATGCATTACATCTTTGCCAACTGCAGATACAACAACCTTTCTATATGTCATACATTCATAGATGTTGAACATTTTTGTTTGTCATTTGTAGTTTATAGTTTGTATGCAATATATATAGTCTGATACAGTGAGCCCTAGTATATGATTTGACATCGTTTAATAGAACCGCATGTGATCCGGTCGGTATATCAAACCAAATACAATCTAATTCGATACAATCCAGTAATATAGTATTTATATACTGTAATTATTACTGTAATTAGTCATATGTAGTATGTTAATTCCAATTAATATATTACTATAGGACAAAACTATATATGTTGTGAAATATGATCTGAAATAAAATCGTCAAGGGTTTTTCTCCAGCGTTGTGCAACATCTCCCGCTGATCCGAGGTGGCCATGCTCGCGTGCATTGGTTATATCGTTCCGGAATACGTGAGATTCCCAGGCGGGTAGAACGTGAAACCATCAAGCTTTTGGGGGAGTGTGGCAATAGATTTGTTCTGCAAGTCATGTGTTCAAGAGTATTTTTTGTTTTTGTTTGATAATTATTATTTTGTTCATGATATGTTGATGATCTTTGACTGCTTCTGGAAGTGATTGGAGGTCAATATTGGTCCTGGCATGTCGCAATGGCAGGGAAGTCCAACCAGTATCAGATTATCAACCAGTCAACACGGAATATCCATGGATGTTTTTGACTGAAGTTTCAACAGTTGTATGTCGTGTTGCATGTCATGTTTCGATGGGGGTTAACTAAACATGTGAAATTACGACAAAAGTATACAATGTCATACATTGCAGCGCTCCATACCTATACCATCCTATACCTACTGGATGTTTGCACCGATATCAATCACACGTCAGAAGTGATGCGAGGAAATCAAGGCCTGTCACTGCAAGGATTCCTCTCAGCCTATGGAGCATGTGGCCAATTCGTACAAGGTGGTGCTTCCGAGTATGTTTGTTGGTTTCAAAACCCCTTTACTAAAACAACAAAATAGTTCAAACATAATTTTCGATATGTCTAACATCAACCATGTAGAAGTATAACTATAATCGACATGTTCGTTGTAAACATCATAAATTTTAAATCATAAGCCAGCTCTAACTGGGAACTGGGGCAGCAACTTACCTCACATCTCGATTCATTGGGCCAGGCTACTGCTCACCTTCCATGAATTTGGCCTTCACTGACATCCCCAACGGCCTCAAGGGCGCGGCCATGGTGCCATTGGCAGGTGGAACTCATGGGCGGCCGCTTTTTGCTGGGAGATTGACCAACACAACTGGTTGGTAAAATATGATAAATCCCAAACATAAGCAGTAGACAATAGGGATAATCTGATTTTCTGATATTATCTGATGAGGTTGATCATTATCCCTTAAACATCTTTATATATCTGATTAGGGGTAATGATAAACCATACGCGATTGAGGCGTATGTACTACAGTACTGTTTGGCTTACCACAATGGATGGGGTAAACAACCAAAGCAGGTGATTAGTCAAGCGAGTTAAGCCGGGCACCCCACATCAAGGGCTTCTGATTTCTTGCAGTTTCGCATTGAATTTGGAATGTATTGTAAATGTGTAATCTCTCTTTTTTGAATTCAGTGTATTTGTGGAAGTGCATCAAGCTACGGAAAACACCCGTTCTTGGAGTCTTCCATGACGTTCTTACAGTCTTCTCTGACAATGACTACTGTATCTTGAGACATCACCATCATCAGCACCATTACGAGCATCATCATGAGTTGACATCCCCTTAAGAATGTCCTCAGTGGGAGGAGTTGACGTTTGGCAGTTTATGTCTGTAAAAATGGGGGGGTGCATGGTCCCACTCAATCTACAAGATTGACCTGACCACCACCACAGAATTGCCAGGCTGGCTTCAGATCATCACTTTCGTTCGGCGCCCAGAGATTTGAGATCTGGTACCAAATCTGAGACATTCTCGCCTGTCCCCAATGCAAATGTATATAAATCAATAATATGTACAATATAATTCGAGTATCTTAGTAAATGTTTGATTTCGTATACTGACACATTGAATGGCACACAAAATTACTGCTTGGCGAGCTCAGAGGATAACACGGATGTTTTCCAATCCTGGAGATTTTTGTCCAACCCTCACCACAGGAGACCAGTGGGGGTGTTGACACGGTAGATCAAGGGGGGGGGTCACCTTGGGAGCTGTTTGAACCCCCATGATGATAACGACAATTATGTCTAGAGATTTCTCACAGTAAAACACACAGTAAAACGCATGATGAATTCAGTTGGGGTAGTGGGTCTGGATCAGATTCCTAACATGAATATTTGTAGTGAATGCATCAATAATCAAACCTATTATCAACGATTGGACGAATGTTCCTGAAGAGCTGACTTCTGTATTTGTTTCTAAGGTCGGAATCATCGAGCAACTTGGATGGACTGGGCGGTTGAGCAACTTGTCGCCTGTAAAATCTGAGGTAACTATATATAGTTATTTATCCATAGTTCATGGTGTATAATTTCCACTGGATTTCAGATGATTTAGGAAGTTAATTGAAGCGCTTAAAAGTCCTGAAGCACCAAGACTGGGGATACATCATGGTGTAACTGGGGAAACCGAATGCATGAGGACGAAGAAACAAAAAAGATGCGGGGCATCCAAGATTATCTGTGATAGTTTTGAACGTGATGAAGCATTTGGAAATACACCTGCCAGAATTATATACTTGGTAAATATTCAGTACACAGTATATAACTATATATATATATATCTAAAGTGGATCTGTGTATGATTGTATGTATATTGTTCCAGTTCATCTACTGTATAGTTGGCTTCCTTGCTTTATTATGTTGAAACATATTTCATGAAACCTCCCAGGATCATCCAGTGTTTGCAGGTGGCATCCTCCACAAATCCCAGCCATAATCTGCAATTGACAGTTGCCATTTGCAACAGGAACCTCATGTACAAATGGCTGATTTTGCGATACAATATTTCCCCTTTTGACAAGTTCACCAACCCTTGAAATAATCACTATAGAACCCCCAACATGATCACTGAATATCCCAATCCTCTTATTAATCCCCGCTTTTCCAGTTCCCTGTCAGGAAGGTAACCAACCCAAAAATCATAAGCTTAAATCACCGTGCTTACCTATCTCATAGGTGACTGGAAGGTTAGGATTGGTTGGAGTTCTTATCCCTTATCCGAAAGCTGTAACCCTAATATAGTAATCCTCTTCTTTTGTTCGTGATACCCCACACTAATTGTGCATAATGATTGTTACTATATGTGGTTATCAATAATTCCCTGAAAAGTGGATTCGTAGATAGGTGTTATTAATCCCCGCATCCTTTTCCCTTATCAATTCCATTTAATTCCCTTCTTATTTATGTTCACTAAGCGGGCACCGCAGGGTGCTGAACCTCCAAGCCGTCCAAAGTGATGTGCTCGGCGACTACGGTCACTTTGCCCAACTGGAGAATTGAAAACGGGGCCCCTTTGATGGTCAGTCGAACCATGAAAAATGATGGTTAAATGATGATTAGGATTCGGGAAATCACCCCCAAATAGACTTCTAAAACATCTATTTTGAGGTTAGTGAAATATTCTGATTCAGCCACAATTGGATGGTTTTTCATGGGGCAAGAATCTGGTTTTTATGGCGATATGATGGGGATAACCCAGAATCTGGGTTAAGGCTTGATGGGATGCTGCTACTAGGTAGCCCTTTTTTGACTGAGGGTATTTTACCAAGAGAAAGCTGGGGATTGAGCTTCGAAATCTGAGATAACTTGGAGGATATGGATACTTTGGATATCATAATGTTAAGAAACGAAGATTCATACTGTGGGGGGGGCTGCGGGTACCAATTTTATCAGCCAATTTTCGCAATTGTAATCATGGTTTATACAATTTGAATAATCATTTTGATAGGTTTTCCACCTGAAAATGTGTCAGCAGCATCTCGCTAGCTCAGCATGGCTGTGCCCCGAGAGAAGAGTCGTGTTGGCATGGCAGAAAAGGACTAGAGACAACACGAGTCTTCACTGATATACTGTATGAAGTTGTAAACTTTAAGCCCGCATCGTTTGAAAACCCACGCTGATATACTGTATGAAGTTTCAAACGATGTGGGCTTGAAGTATACTGATATATGTTTGAAGTATATCACTGATATACTGCAAAAGTTCACTGATATACTGATATGTGGGCTTTCATCGATATATGCTAGAGCCCACATCGTTTGAAACTTCATACAGTATATCAGTATATATGTTTCTGTTTATTGAACTATTTTAATTTGATTCCGATGGATTGGTATTCCCCAGCTATGTTTGAACACCGTTGACTTCCATCCGGAGTGAGGTACACACTTTCATGCCATTCAAGTCTGTCACTTCACGGGCAGCATGCAAACTCGCCCAATTGGTTGGCACTTCGATTCGCACTTCATTTGTTCAATCCCAACAAATACAACACATATGATATATATATGAGATGGTATTGAGTCAAAGCCCTTTTCCAGTTATAACTTATAAATTAATAGGGTAATGAATAGGGTTATCATGCCATCAATGTTGTGACTTTCTAAGTTATGCTATTTCGGGCACTGTAAGATCCCCTCAATTTTGATTTCTGCCGCGGTGAGCGAGGCTATGGAGCCTTCGGCATTCCATACGGCAAGAAGATCGAGGCGTGGCAGCCACGGTCGGGCCATGGCCAAGATATGTTTGGTTGGGATTGGGAGATATTGGGACATTATCACCAAATAAGCTGAGGTTTCAGGTTGGTGAATTCTACAACTTATACACTTGCATTTGCTGAAGGCGTTTTGTTTTGAATTGTCAAATTTGGTTGGCTTTTTTTGTCCCCTTAGGCAAAGTCAAGGACTATATACTTTGGTGAGTCAAATTTCATAGTGGTTTCGGTGAAGATTGAGATCATCAGTGAAACCACCCACACCACCGCTTTGGAAACTCACCGGGATGGCCCAACTTCGGGATGATCCCTTGTCGACTTTGAATTAGACAAGGATCAGCATGGGTAAGCCCGGGTAAGCTTGGAAGAAACACAAAAACACATCACCTCCCACAGCTTCAAAAGTTACCATCTGGTTATTTAACATAGCCATGGAAAATAACCATTTTTACTAGGTAGACCATCTATAAATGGGCCATCTATACCATGGCTATGTTAGTCATAACCAGATGGTAAGACCTTTCGCGTCTCATGGTCCCCCCTGGTTTCCAAGTTGCAGCAGTGTGTTTCACCATGTTTCACCACCAGGATCCCGAGAAGAAAAAGAAGAGCTTGACTGCCGAGATCAACAACGGACGCCTGGCCATGATGGCCATCATTGGTGCCTCAGCTGACAACTTGGGGAAGTTGGATCACAGTGATGGATAGTCCTGGATAATTGTGGATAGGTCCAGGACACGGAGTTATGTTGTGGGATAGTGATATGGTGATATAAGTTCTTGGATATGAATAGCCAACCAACATCAACCAACCATGTTTGGGGTTTGTTTGAACTTGGGGCATACACCCCCCATTGTGTCCATCAAAGATGAGCAATGGATGATTAAGTTTGAGCTCGCTGTACACTACGTATATTGCCGTTTCAAGGACATGGAGCTCCGCAGAGAGCTCTGTGAATGTCTGGCTGCATGCATGCATGCTGCCTAAGCAGAAGAGCAATTGATTCTCTTGCTTGCGTTGCCCACGCACCAATTGCATTTTGGGTCATTTTATCAACGACTCGTGCGGTGGACTCCACGATGAAGATACTCAGGGCAAACCTCCGAGAAACAGTGTGATGTCGGCAAAACGTCAAAAGCTGGTTGCCGAACACAATTCCAATAGAACGCGTCAACATGTTTTGTTACCTCCCTTACATGCAGATGATGCTGTCAAATGCAGCCTGTGTGGCGCAGTGGATCGGGAAGGCTGAAGACGTTTTTCCAGATTTACGAAAATGACTTGCCCTATGGCATCTTGACAGTCATATATCATGCCATATGATCATATCCAGAGTCAAGGTTCTTCTTTGACAAACTTGTGGGCTCTTGTCAGGCCAGCCAATCCTGTCTGCTTTCTTGGACCGTTATCTTGTTGATCTTGTTTTCGTGTTTGGTTTGCTCCATGCAACCTTTCCCATGGCATGCGTTATGGCTAGGTCTTGGACACCGGCAATGTGTTATGGGATACTCATACTACATATAGTATTCATATAGTTGATTTATGATTAATTATATAATTTCCTTGATGGAAAGCCAATCATATTTGGGGATTGTTTGAACATATGGGGCATGCCCAAAATTGTGTCCCTTTACAAAAGAACAATGATGATTAAGCAGTGAGTTTAAGATGCCAAAATTTCAGAGATATTATGCATTTGGAATCATTTGGATAGATCTACGAAAAGTTGCAAGCCACCTTGGCCTTTTGCACAGAGATGAAGATCCATTGTTTTTTTTCAGGAACATAAGAACTGAGCACCGCTATGTGGAATCCCATTTAAAATATCCGGTAGGTTTTGCCATGACAGTATGGTCACTAGAACATGTTTGGCCCATGTAACAAAGACGGAGATGATCCCGACTTTCATGTGCCAGGTATTCTGGGAGCAGTATCAGCCTCCGAAGGAGATCAAAATTGGGAACTGACACTTAAAACCCAGCATTTCCTCAACTTCGAGCACCATTGAGATACAATCAGAACAGTTTTCGTGTGGGTTCTGACAGCTTGGGAAATTGTGGCAAACATCAAGTATAAGTAATCAGCTTACTCGCACAAAGGTGACGCTTATGCAGGGAATGATTCAATTTATATAAGCAACTGAACCAACCTCCAGTAACTTTCTCCAGTCATCTGTCTTCATTCGTTTTACTGTTGGTGATCACCTCCAACCTTCAATTTGGGTGGTTCACTTTGGTTAACTAGATTTCTTTCATGCGTATTGATGTCTATTGAACCAGTATTATATGTTAATCACATTTAGTCACCAAGTCACCCAAGTTAAAATCTATTAAAACTAACGTTAACGCACTGGTTCAGTTTATTGTTATTAAACATTGTTAAACACCAATTAGCTGGTATGAAAACTTATCAATTCACAAGTCAGTCTGACCCAAACCATCAACCACCAGGGCATTGTTCATCTGCATCATCACTTTTTGCCCGAGGCATGTTCTACCAGGACGGCTTGACCGGTTCCGCCTGGGGTGACTGGGCCAACTACGCCGACTCGCCTTTGCGCGCAGCCGCGGATTTCTCCAAGGAGCAGATGGGAAGTTTGCGGAGGGGTTGCCATGGCGTAATACCCTGGTCAGAACGGAGCCTTAAAGGTGTCTGTGGGTTTCTTTCACTATTCAAAACTGCTGGATATATATATATATAATATTTTATATATATATATATGGTGGAAAATTAATGACAATCAATATAATAGCTTGATGATGTTGTTGCATGGAGTTACAAACCAACTATTGGTTTTGGAACAACCTATAAGCGCGGAGGTCTCTTCCTGCAACAATCGGGGTTTAGCGAGCTCATAAACGCTCTGGTGGGTTTGCAGGGACAGCGCAGCGCCTCAACATTCCGCATCAACCTGACCTGCACCTGTTGAAATGTGTTTGATATGGGTAGATGCACCCTAAATTTAATCCTTATATAGTAAACGTTTGTTGAAATCGCCCTTGAATACAGTCAAAATCCGTCGAAGGTCTCCGGGTTCATCCGGACGTCGCTGTATAAAAAGTGACGCGCGCAGGAGCTTGGCGTGACTCCTCCCTTGGGTTTTTGGGACCCCTTGGGCTTCAGCAAGTTCGAGGACGCTGAGGCGCAGCCGAGTTCCCCAAAAGGTCTTGTCAATTCTTATACCAGGAGAGATTCTAGCCAATAGACTTAGAATGACTTAGGCATTTTGCATTTTTTTGATTAGGTGTGTTTAG
>Ga0126342_10002767_pt1 | contig 27963 bp, 18 predicted proteins | sample Cyp1metagenome_FD_92528 | JGI IMG/M metagenome (GOLD analysis project Ga0126342, IMG submission 92528) | Coral microbial communities from Lord Howe Island, Old Settlement Bay, Australia - Cyphastrea 1 metagenome | ecosystem: Host-associated > Invertebrates > Cnidaria > Coral ... | reverse complement strand
TCTTACTCTTTCTCTTCTAATCTTCTTTCTTCTAATCTTTCTCTTCTCTATGCCTCTTCCCTGCTCTGCTTTTCATCTCTCCATATTGTCGGAAGTTTGACTTCTAAACTTCCTTCGATAATGTATATATATATATGTATAATGTATATATATATATAATTATATGTATAATGTATATATATATGTATAATGTATATATATATATACACTATATTGTAGGGTTATGTATCCGGTTATACACTATATTGTAGGGTTATGTATCCGGTTATCCCTGTATAATCCCCAATTTTGGATGGTTATCAACAACGTGTTCCCTATATTTGTTAGTTACATCCTCCCCACAGAAAGCCTTGCAGCCAAGCTGCACCGGTGGTTACCAGGGTGAGAGTCAGATCTCCTTCACATGGCATATCACGCATGGAGGACATGGACAGAACAAGAAATTCGATGATAAACAAGATGTAGGTTTCGTCACCCTTAAAATTTAACACAATTTTTCAATTTACAAACAATTCAGCACTATGTTGGTTGCAGCACGATGTTGGTTGTTTTCATACCCTCCAACACCATCAGGGAAGGTGTTCGGACCCTTTTGGCCCCAACAACCAACCCGAATACAGTCTCAGAATGTCTTTGGAGATGTGGACGCAATGTATTAAGTTTGGTTTTGGGTTGACTCAGGATTTTTGTGTTTATATGGGCAAGTAATCTATGTATCATCTACAACAAGTTAATCGTTACCGATAAACCATCTATAAACCACCTGTAAACCATCTATAAACCATCTACCCATCTATATCATCTATATATAATAATTATCATCCAGTATCCATTAAACCATAACAAATCCATAACACATATCATCTCATATCCATGAATTGAACCATCAAAAAAATGGGTCCTGTGCACTTCAAATCTCGAAAGGTTTCCTCATCCTTCAAGTGATTTTCCTGGCGGAAATCCATGGGAATCCAGTGGTTTTCGGATTGTTCAACGATCTACTCGAATTCCAAATGCTTCATGTTTCATATTTGTTTCAACTGCTTGGAGTTTATGGATCTGTTCATGTAACACATACATTTTCATACATTTTCGATGTTCAGTTGAAGGGTTGCCCTCTGGTAAACAGCCACGTAGCGAACTGGAAAATCACCATGCTATTGTAGCTGGGAAAACTCACGAACTTTCTATGGCAATGTTCAATAGCTATGTCAGTCATTACCAGAGGGTATCTACCGATGTGGTGAACATGGATTATCCCATGTATTATGGAAAATAAAAAATATTTGAGACCACCAAGCAGATATATTACATATATTTTCGATGTTCAATTGAAGGGTTAGACAATGTTGTTCACCATCATTTCCAGCTCCGCGCCCGCGCCTCGAGACTTAAGACTTGACAGGCCGGTGGAGGTCCGCCTCTCCTTGGCGGGAAGCATCCCCTGAAAATTGGATCTATACCCTCTGGTAATGACTAACATATTGGGTTCCTATTGGGTTAATAATGGTGGATACTGGTGAATAATGGTTAGTCATGATTTCAAAGCTCTGGCAATTTAACAGGTTGCTATTGAAAATGACCATAGAAATAGTGGATTTTCCACGATTTTTCGATTGAACATGGTGATTTTCCATAGTTTTTAGTATGTTTACCAGTGGGTAATCTAGAAATAAAAAAACATGGACTTAAATGGAATTCAACGATTATTGCCGGGTTGCCGTGTTTGATTACCAGGGGTGGCAATAAATACCTCACTCCAGCCCGCAGGGTATCTTGGAGATGTGGCCCACCAAAAACTCAAACATACCCTCCATGAACCAGAACCAAACCTTCCCAATCATTTGCCAAATCAAATTATATATCCACATGATAATCCCCCCTGAAAATATCAAAACCTCCCCAAATTTCGAAACAACCCAAACCTCGCCAAATCTTCCTAAATAACGCAAACAATCCAAATAATCCTAAATAATCCAAACAACCCAAAGAATCGACAGAATCGGAACAATCGAGACGAGAAACGTAATCATCCTCATCCATCAATCAATCATCATCATCCTGCTCCTCCTCCTCATCATCATCATCACCACCATCCTCCTCCATTTTCACGCATGTTCACCAACATAATCCCATTTACAAGTGCAAAAAATATGTAGTCACATTGTGGGTCGATAGCCCCATGATTTTGTTCATCTGGTAAAGTGGGGGACTGTTTCTTACATTCGTTTTCCAAATGTAAAATATCGGCCACTCAGTAACCACCCAGAACCACCCCGCGCCACGCATCTTGGCCACTTCTCTCTTCACCGTCTGGATGGATGTCTCCACGGCTCCGCGCCAGGTAGCCACAACGTCCCCTGCGTGGGGCGGTGAACTTTGCAGGGAAATTCCATAGTGTTTCGCTGTGGGGCAACATACGAAAATCCATGATTTAAACCATGGCAGAATTTTGATTTAATGTTATAGTAAAGAACAATATAAACCACCCATAGTACCATATTCTTATGGTTTATACCACCCATGGTACAATTGGGGAAGGTTATTTTTCTTCGCCAACATTAGTGTGACATCATCCCATGTAGGATGAACAATGAAAGTCATCCCCAAAAACATATGGAGGTTTCCGAAAATGGGGGTATCCCAATAGCTGGATGGTTTATTCAATGGAACATCCAATAAAAATTAGGATGATTTGCAATCCCATTAATTATAGATATATCATGATATGATATATCACCTATAAACCATGGTTATTGGACTTTTAAACCAATAACTGGCTAACTATGGTCCAATGGTGCCCCCAGAAAGTACTGTGGCAACCAGTCCCACTTGGCATGATCTGGTTGAGATAAAATAAAATCAAAAAAATCGCCCAGCGTCACTTTGCAGCAATCGCAATAGCAAACTCGGAGACTTTAGCGCGATAAAGATGGAGTGGAAAGAAAATGGATCTATAGTGATCTATGGATCTATAGTGATCTATAGTGATCTATAAGTGATCTATAGTGATCTACAAGTGATCTATAGTGATCTATAAGTGATCTATAACATAGTGATCTATAGCATAGTGATCCAGTCATCCACCATTCATCCACCATTAATATCCATAGTTACTTGGGCCAGTGCCATCCCTGGAAATCCACTCCACATCGCACCGATGCGCCATACGTGTGAAACGTAACGGGAAGACAATAGAGACGGCGCTGCTGTGTCCAGGGATTTTTCTGTTGGTTCTTGCATCCTGAATTCGATAAGAAAACACGAAATGAAGGACTGAAGAGGCACTGTCACTGTCACTGCAGATTTGCAACAAAAACCAATACAACGGGTCTATCTTGACCAGTATCTGCTTCATCTATACATCATCTTTGCCATTTTTGATGGTTAAACATGCAACATGTAAAAATCCCATGGTTTCCGCTTAAAAGCTTCCCATTTACCCACGGTGAGCGCCGCATACGTTCTCGCTACCGGCCATAGATCACCAACCCTGGAAGTTCGTCTTCTTAGTCCTGCGGAACGTGACCTATCCATTGGTTTTACCACCCATTATCCACCCATTTGTGGTGATTTTGGGGACGGGGGTTATTTGGGTTTATCACATGAATCAACATATAGTGAGTAGAGGGGGAGGGATGAAACATCGCAATTAATAATGGAATTGATGGCACATGATATAAATATATATCCAACAAATGGGATAGATGGGTTTAAATGGATCCAACATCTAATCTACAATTGATATTGATATTCATTAAGATTTTGTTGTTGATGGCGGATGTTTCCAACCAACAAGAAAAAGGGGATTGAGGAGAATCATGAAACCCTAACGTGGCCTGGAGTAAAGTCATGCGGACACTTGACGCCATCTGTTGGAATCCATACCTTGATATCATCTGAGCCTCTGAGCTACTGAGACGCCAAATTCAGCTTCTCTTCGCCCTTAGCTCGACGGAAAAACTATGGTTTCCTTCCATGCTTTCCAAAAATCAAACAATAAAAAACAATTCAAAGTATAGTACAACTTGAACTATATCTAATGATGTTTGGCTGATTTCCCCACATTTTCCAACCATTTTGCTCCTTTCCTCATCGGACAACAGTTCACGCCGCTGGGTCCTCTTCACATCGCTCCATGGCTTCCAGTTGGGACAACAGATTGGAACCGATTTCGGTCTCCTGGGAAAACACCGAGGAATTGGAGTGAAAACTGTGGGGTTATCCCACCATTTCCGATCCATGGTGGCTGTGCTTCAAAATCCAAGTTTTTTTTTGGGGGGGTTGTGTCTCTACAAGTCACGATTTTTGCTTGGTTGAATCAACGTTTTTTTCGGTGAAAAAAAACTTGACCCTGGCCGGTTTCACATGTAATTGGAAAACTTACAGTAATGGAAAACAAACGTCGCTGGACGAATCGGCCACGGGGATTTCCCAGCCACGGAGCTGATGTACAAGAGGTATACTCATAGGTTTCACCTATGATTGATATTTATTTACCATTACCAGCCATTGTCCAACATCATTCGCCAGTATGATTTTCAGTCATCATTTCAGCAGTACACAAAAAAACCACCTATAACCACCTACCAACATCTATCAACCATTCTTTTTTGACCATTCCCTGCTTGAAATCCACCCATTTTTATAGTGCCATTGCGATCAAGGCACGACCGGCGCCATTAGATCCACCTCCTCCAACAACTCCTCCAGCGTCGAGACGTCGCCGCTCGCCAAGGACGGTGCCAGGGCTTCGTCCTAGGCGAAGGGCTGTGGTCACCTGATGCCCCCGTGGCAAATTGGGAAATTGAGATTGTTCATGATGGTAACAATCATGAGCAATCTCAATTTCTTTCCCAATTTGCCACGCTTCTTAATGATTGTTCAACAAAAATGAGGATGTAATCCGCAAAAAAAAATATCAAACATCTTCAAACATCGTCATGCGTCACGAGTTCAATGGATTGAGAGAAAATCTGCAGGAAACCAGAAGGGTTTCCTGCAGATTTTGCCTTCAACAAATACTGAAAGAGTAATCTTTGAATCTGGAAAATGAAAATCAACCACCAGCAAGCTGCGTTCTTAAGATCAATCAAGAAACAAAATTATCCATCCTAACTTCCCTTTTAAAATCCCAACCTTTCCTCATTCTCACAGTTGGTCGAAGGGAAAATTGGAAAACGTGTAAACAAATTGTTTACACACTTAACATTTTCCCCGGAAAACCAAGCCATTGAACTTGTGATTTGTGTTTTTTTCCGGAGTTTCAATCCAAATTTCGACGATTGAATCCTCAACTTTCCTGAAACATCTGGAACAATCTGCCGAGATTCCGTCATGCCATACCATCGTCCTTCCCTCGCTGTCGTGCGACCCCGCCGCGAACGCTCCGAACGACCACGGCGCTGGCCTACCGGACGCCCTAAGGTGATGGGGTACGCCCACGCCCACAATGCCAAACCAGGCCCCCAACACCACGGAACTGAATGAAATGATGGAGACATTGGCGGAATATGTCTCAAACCTGTTCAAGCTCAAGCATTATGGGTTTTTGCGGTGTGGAGAGACTGGGTTTGACCATTATTTTAAGCCAACAAAAACGGATGATATTAACATATACCGACATGATAATGGGGATTACTCTGGGATTAATTACATGGTTGCTTGGTGGTGCATCCTAGTTAGCAACAGCAAATGGTCCATAACGGGGTTTATCTCATATATAAGTTGGTTTAACAACCAATAAAATGTACAAACGTGAGCGTCCTCCCATCATTTGTAGATCAGTTTCTCTAGATTTTCCCATGTATCTATGTTATATCTATGGTTTATGGACAGGTTACCAGGTGGTTAACTCACCTGGGACCCCAACCCCACCAGCCTCGTCCATAGCGCCTTGGCCGCCGTTCTTTCGCCGTGCGGCGCGGCTCGAAGCCCTCGGCGCGGCCCAAAAATTCGGAGGACGCGAAGAAGGCGTTCGCCGCAGCGCCGGGGAAGGAGCCCAGGAAGGCCCAAGGCACCTGAGGACGCCACTGGGCCACGCCACTATCCATGACTTGTGCCTAACATAAACCATGGGGGCATTTTTGGGCTTGGGATTGGATTGAGGGGTGTGAAATCAGCCAATGGGGGAGATTTCTTTCGATGAACAGGGAGATCATGGGGTGTATCTAGTAGTAGCCCCATTTTCGTTCGATATGCAACAGCATCAACGGTTTTCCATAAGATTCCTAGTTGTATCCCCATTGTGTCGATTAATGTTGGCTAAACCATCCTGGACCAAACAACCTTTGTTTTTCAAAGTTTTAAAGGTGTTGACCCATAAAATAACAAGTTAACATATACGTAAACCATCCATTTTAGAGGGATCAAAGATGACTTCCAGGATGGTATAACCACCACTTGGAGGTTTCCAAAAAATTGGGGTACCCCCAAATCATCATTTGTTCGGATTTTCCATGAAATAGCACATCCATTTTGGGGTACGCTGGTTGGTGGTTTCAACCCCTCTGAAAAATATTAGTCAGTTGGGGTTATTATTCCCAATATATGGGAAAAAATGTTCCAAACCACCAACCAGTACACCACCATTTCTCTGTATTCCCACCGACGCCCCGTGCCCGTTTCCCCGGTTCGTCAAGGGCGCCAGGACTTTCTCCTCTGCCGAGTCCAACACCGGACACTTCATGTCTACCTTAGTGGGCGATGAAGCCAAAACACCACCATTGTTGATTGAATATATTGGAAAAACATTGGAAAAAACATTGGAAAAACATTGGAAAACATTGGAAAAACATTGGAAAACATGTCTCATGTAGGGTTTCTATCCAATCTATCTATCTATCTATCTGTCTGTCTGTCTGTCTGTCTGTCTTTCTATTTCATGGTCCATATTAATATTCCATTCTTATGATGGTGATCTTATGTATGTTTTATGAGATATTCACCTCTATTGAACAGCAATAATACACCAATATCATTATTGTGATATTATTATGCATGTTTTTCATTATTTTCCCATATTGTGATGGAATATCAAATACTTCGATATATCTCTCCATATGTTATTTCATGTAGCCGGATATGGTGTGTAAAATTATCCCAAGCACCAATATCACATTATACACTAATATCATATCACATGATATCATATTATATCAACATCGGATTATAAAATAAACTCTTAGACCACGTAACTACGGGGGCCATTTAAGTAGCAAATCAGCACTCTTTGGGGGTGCGTCCCCTGATTAACCAGGGTTTGTAAATCCAGAGTTGACATTGTGTCTTATACAAGTGTGGGATTATACTGCGTATGTGGAGCATTGATGGGGCATTTCTCATGTGCAGCATGCTTGGGATGACACCAGTCAGTGGTCAGTGATTTTGCACCTCGAGAAGACTCAAGGGTAAACAGGTAAACAAACATAGATCTGCAAAAACCAACGGTTTCCCGTTCGGAAAATGATCCACGGTGGCTTCTCCACATTGTTGGCCTACAGCATTGTAAAATCAGGACTCTTATTGGATCAATCTCCGCAGGAAACAATGGGAAATAGCGAGGCAATGAAACACAACCCATCCTGCGAAAATTACATATAAAATGTCCCAAGACGATAACCATCTGAAAAACACAGTCATATAATATATCTTTCTAGCTATACCAGCCCCCAAAATAGATAGCAAAAGTATATCAACCCAGGCCACTAGCATAGCAATATCATCAAACTATCGGGTTACCAATGGATTACTTCATATATCCATTTTTCCGCTGCCCAGACACTGGCAGCCATCCCGTCCCCGAGCGACGCCAGCTCTTGCCCGGACCACCCAAAGTCAAGGCCAAACCTCGGTGTCAGGGTCGAGGCTCAACAGCCGGGGGGGCTTTTAATGATCGTAACGGCTTACTAACGGCTTAGTGAGTTTTTAATGATAATAGTATATAAAAGTGCTACTTACTACTGGTAAAATAAGATTATATAATACTACATGAGAATAAACGTGGAAACAGATGATAATTGTAAACCAAAACAGTAATGAGGGTAATAGTATAGATAACGGTATTCATAAAGTAGGGATACTAATGACAATAATAAGAACAATAATCATAGTAATAACACCATAAAACTATTGAAAGTGGGAATGAGCTATCTGATATGTATACATATATATATATAGACATGCAGTTTTTAAAGTAGCAAGAGTCAAGTCTGGTAAAAAGTGGAAAATAAGTGGAATAGCAATGATAACATAACAATACACTAATAAACACTATTGAAACAATACATGATATATAACGGGTGTAGTAAATGGTAATGATGACAAATACATGATGTAGATATACTGCTTTAAATGATGTACAAACATGAAATCTCATAGATGATAGATGAACAATAGAGAAATGCTATTTACCAATGATATGTGCCCAATATGTACATGACAAAAAAATGAACGAACATGGGTGCAAATGACTATCGACCTATCTACCTATCTACCTACCTGCCTACCTATCTACACGAGTAAAATCGACGCTACTCAATGAGACAAACCAGGGGTTTAGATCGTACATTTCATGCGGGATGTTGGGAGCAGTGACAGAGACGAGCTGCCCAGTAACACTTCAAGAGTCACTTCTGCAAGGGTTGTCCGCTCTGTATTTCTATGTTACCCTCTGGCAATCCATGGCAATGAACATATAACGTTCCATCATTTGTCCGCTATTTTTTGGAATCATGGCCCATAGATGGATGATTTTCTCATTTACAGACTATCTTTTCCAACTACAAACCTCCATTTACAAGGTTTGTTTCATGTTTTTCTTGGTGTTTTCCCATGATTTTCCCATGATTTTCCCCATGATTTTCCCATTGCCACCCAGCTGCCATTGCCGTCCAGGGCCTTGCACACGAAATCATCATAGCCTGCCGTGGGAATGGGGGGATTGGGATGATTCTTCATATATATATATAGATCACTCATTGTTACTATATGAACAATAGATCTATATAGTCATATATAACTCAATGGAATGATCTATAATGAACAATAATAAGGGGGGGAATATTGTAGATCACTCCCCTTATCCCCTAAGTTTAGCACCAGTAATTTTGCGTTACGCTTAGGTGAAAACAGGTCTGTTTCTTTGGGATTCCTACTTCTGTGGATCGAAAATGATTAAATGGAAATCATTTGCTACTTAATTCAAGAATCCTCCTTGCCAGACTCTTGGATGCAATATGCAGCGTAGCATGGCTCTAGCTGGGCTCCATCTTCGGGGTATAGTTATCGAATTAATACACACATGTACGCGTATATGAAGTATAAATACATATAAATCAGATGTACAGTACATACGATAATAACATAATGGACAAGCAACATCCATGAATGATGTGCTCTCCAGTCCTTCTAGTGTTTCTTCATCTCCATATATAAGTTTGTTATTCCTTGTTACTTTTTACCAGAGGACATATCCCTCCTTAATAATCGGATCATAAAATAACTCTGAACTCCTCATGGTTCCAGCTCTCAAGGGCCTTCCATGACTTCCCGACTCAGAAGCTGGATCGGTATTGCTGGTTGCTTGTCATATTGCTGGTTTCATATTTCCCAATATGCCCCCATAAGCATACATAGCAGCACTAATAACCTATCACCTGATAACGTCATAATATGTAATGATCAATTTTGAGGATAACTATCCCTCATATTTGAGGATATCTCAAAAACCATGAAACATAACGACTACTGATAAAATACCCCTATAAATAACTATCCCGCTTGAGCAGGGAATGTCTGGCGTTGTCTCTATAGCAGGCCTGTCTACTATCCCACGTAAATGCATCCAGTGACATTTTACCCCAAACTAATCACCATTTTTCCTATACACACAGTCACATATGCATGTATAAATGGTGCGTTCTATCAACAATAAGCATAACTATTGATAACATACCACTATGAATAAGTATCCCAATCCTCTCTCTGTCTCTCTATCTCTCTCTATATATATACACGCATATGTATATACATACATGTCAAATGGGTTTCAATGCTAAGTCATAGTTAATGTGGATAATTTGGGTGCATGTGTATATATTAAAAAACAATTGTAGATGGTGCCTTCTAAAAACAAACAACAGAACTATATAACGTGGGTAGAACAACAAAAAACCACTCATTTGGGAATGGTTTATACCACCTATCAAGCTGGTGATTTGGGGATTTGGGGGATGGTTTATGGCATTGTTTACCCACATCAGGTAAATATTAAGAAACACACTATTAATAACCATATATATATGTAAATGTGTTATTATGTTTATGTAATTAGTTAATGCCCACATATTTGGAATATTTTGGAATAGTGAGTATGATTTTTCCAAATACCCTCTGGTTATTTAACATAGCCATGGAAAATCGCCCATTTATAGATGGTTTACCTATTAAACATGGTAATTTTCCATGGCTATGTTAAATAACCATGCTGGCATCTCCCCATGATCCCCCCATGCCAGGCACCATCCAACTCATCGTGCACATCGATTTTCAGCAGCAAATCCGCTGCGAAGCGCTCGTCCTTCTGGCAGGCCGCGGCGTAGGCGGCCAGGCCTCAGATCAAGGCCGTTCTGGGATGTGGGGGATATCACAGAAATTTTAAATAGATATATAATGATGTATATATATATATACAGCCTGAAAGTATGAATGATATATATATATATATAATGATTTGAATGTACATATGCTTTTTGATCTATGGAAACATCTTTCCCAGATTGTTTTGGTCAAAAAAACATGCGGGTTTTTGAGATAAAATATTGAGACATATTGAGACATATCTATAGATATAAACATATTGTATGTGTGCATGTATATTGTAGATAAGTGGGTATATCCAACTTGATAACCAGATTTTACCAAGCATGATATATACATATATATATATATACATATATATATATATATATATCTATACATATATATATATATATATCTATACATATATATATATTATTATTTATTTATTGATATATGAAGAAGAAAGAATACCAAATGGACACAAAGAGCGGATTTACACAATGATTCCAATTTGCAACCGGTGAGGAAACAGGGTTGTTGCCGAACAAAAACGCAAACAATAACTGGCAGTTTACTCGGATATATATATATATATAAAATGGATACGCACACATATACACACACACATATATATATATGAAACGATCTGCATATATATATATATATATGAATGAATAATTGTATATATATATATATACACATACATATACGCCCCCTTACTGTACATACCTGCTACTAAATGATCAATCCAGAATCCTCCCTTAAGGGATCATCCAAGCCTAAGATTCCAAAAGAGTGTGCAATGTTACGGCCAAGGTGTGACTTGGAGCCCGGGAAGTGCCAGGGAAGCATTGAAATGTCAAGATGTGTCAAGCTCCAACTACAGAAATTAAACATTAAACTCAGCAGTGCCGGTCGTCCCATCATCGATCCAGTGACTGCCAAAGGAATAGACGTCCATCTCATTCTTGTACCATTGGGCGATGGTTTGGTGTGCGTTTCCCACTTCCTCGGGCAGGGGCGAGCCAGGATGCCTGGATCGCCACCAAAAATGGGATGGGATGGCTATTGAGAAGTCACTAAATCACCACATGGCGCAGGAAACGGACAAAAAGATCCTTCCCATTTCCGCATTGAGATATCGAAAATTTCTACACTGATTGTTCGGACCTCCGCAGCCTACATCCCTGCGCCTTGATCGTCCAGTGATGGCAATTCAGGTGATTTGGAAGTAGAGCTACGTCTGCATACGAAGCTTTAGAAGATGGTTTTTTTACAATGCTATACAGGTTGCAATAGTGTACATCTGCGGATATGTATACATCTGACACTTGCCCACAGGTGACGCGGCAAAACGCGGCAAAAACTTGGCAAAAACCTGGGGTCCCTTAAGCCTGACAAGATTACCGGTTAGCTATGGTTGGCTATGGTTGGCTCTAAATATTATATGTTGGATTCCCGACTTATGTTTCATGGTCAACGCGTCACAGCCAATAAACACATGAATGGGATAACCCTAGGGACTTGTGAAATCTAGATTTTCTTAGTGAAGCCACTTACTAATATCAAAGATTCACAAACCATGACTATCCTCCGGAGTTTCAACAATTCGCTGCAGAAAAATCACCATGTTTCCTAGGGATTTATACCATCTGGATCTTTATTGTAATTAAACAATTCGCTATGGAAAATCATCATGTTTATCCATTTTTAACAGTAAATCATCTGTAAAAGGCCCATTTTTCATAGCTATTTCTCACTCAATGGGCCACGCTTTCCATGTCGCGAAAGCGTAGCACCTTCGCACCTTCGCAGTCCGCGTCGAGGCGCATGGCTGTACGCCATGTCAGTGGCCATCGGATCCACTTCCTGGGCGCCATCGGATCCATGGTGCTGTGAATTTCTTGCAGATCCCAAGACTTTTTTGTCATCCAGTCATCCGCCCAAAATCGAAAAATATGATTTGGGGATTTACATTGGGATTTACTTTTCTATCTTTTTGTTTGGATGACTATAACATACTATAACATACTACAACTGGTGAACACAAACTTCCATGATGTCTGGATCAGAATCCGATATTCATGTTTTTCCGTTACCCTCTGGTAAGCCTGGTAAGCAAAATTGACTTGCTGGAAAAAACACCATTTAGTTCAGTGATGTTCCGATTCAAAGCTCCATTTACAGGGATTTTGCCATATTCATCAACGGGATGCCAGCATGGTCCATCTGTGTCCATCCAATAAACAAGCCCAGCATGTCCCAAAAATGGTGTGGAACCACCCTGAATCGGTTCTGCCCCCTAGGTTTCTTGGGTCAGGGTCCACCACAAAATTCCTGAATGATATGTGCTTGGTGGTTTCAATCCGCACCATATGAATGTCGGATCACCATCCCATTATAGGCTTGAACACAGAGCATCTTTGAAACCAACAGCATCTTTGAAACCAACTATATCGATCTATATGGATGTTCTTCGGCACACACACTATATACACTAATTATATAGATATTCTATGATATTCTATGCTATTCTGGCCAGACCATGGCCCATACCAAGAAAGGCACCCATTCCGCCGTTGAGTCAAGGCTCTTGATCCCAGACCTTGATCTTCTGAATGCGCCCTGATGATTTCACCGACGCTTTTTGGAGCCGAGAGAATCAGGTGTACCAGTAGTACCCATAGGGAAAACAGTTTAACATAGTTTAACTAGATGGATAAGTATGAATGAATAACATTTATGTATATATATATATATATATAATATACTGTATAAATATGTCTTGTTCATCTTGTTTGGAACTCTGATCCTTCTGTTGGATATTGCAGGATGTTCATGGAAGATCACAGGATACCTGGGCCTTTGACACTGAACCATTTCAACAACCCCTTGCTGCATGAGTTCAATCACTGAACGCCCTTAGTCGGCCGGCGTACAAAAAGCCGACTAAGGAAATATGCCAGCGCTTAAGGCTTACCTTTTTTATTTGTCATCAAACATGGCTAGCCGGGAAATGTCCAAGTCCTAAATGGACATGTTATCTGGGTGGTGGTTTTGGTGGTATACCTACTCCTCTGAAAAATATGAGTCAATGAAGGATTATCCCATATATGAAATGGAAAATAAAAGCCATGTTTGAAACCACCAAGCAGTTATGGGGAAATCATCGAATTCAATGGTGGATTTTCCGGCCCATGCATCACCCCACTTTTCTTGATGAATTGTTAAATGCAACGTTCCATGATTAACAACCATGCTGAAGCAGCAACTTCCGCTGTATCATCTGAGTTTCATTGATCGCATGAAATCATCTCATTAAACTATTCAATCAGATTATCGTCAACCTTACAAATGGCATAACGAACGACGGGTTATACTTATATTAAATGGTGACCATTAACACCATTAACATCTCAATTTAAAATATCAACTCTTAGTTGGACTATGTTTTGAAGTATTCTCCCTACTTCCCATGTATCCCTGCTACCCCCATGTCCACACCTCTAAAAGCGGAGAACAGCTTGGTTCCGTGCCCTTGCCTTGGTGGGATGAATCATCCATCACTGTTATATGTGGATATATGTGAGAATATAAATTTAATCACTCATAAATAATATTAAATAATCATATATCCAAAGATAGATATGTAGACTAGTATCTTAAGTCTTAAGAATAACATATACATATATTTATCTCATATTAAATCCATGTTTGCGTATTTGGAGTCGCTGAAATTCGGAGTCTACCAACAAGATTGGAGATGTGACCATTGCAAACGGGCACAAAGAACCCGAGTCCGCGAGTCCAACTGGTTGGTAAAGTCAAATGAGCACAGCACGTGGCAATGTTCAGCAGCAAAGTCGGTAAACACTTCCATTATCTTCCAAGCTTTTCATTTGGTGTCACCTTACGAGATGGTAAAATATGGTAAATCCAACCTTCAGAAGCAGCTGTAAGTTTATCAAAATCTATGTGTTGTTGTTTAAAACATCTTCCCGGCGGCTGGGAGTGACGCAAACAAGCATCGATGTTCCAGCATCCATCAGCCCAATGACAGGCCGCTGACCCAGCTGCACCGAATATGCTCACAATCTTTCTAGACCTATCTTCAAACCCAAACCTGGATTTAAATGGATCTAAATCAATATTACCATAACTATAGCCTATAGCAATTATAGGTAGACATTCATAAACTATGAATTTGATGATGATCATTACATATCAGTACCATTATACATGGTACATATTAATATCATTACTCTACTTTCATAGCACACGTGACTTTCCCAGTTGGAAATCTTCGAAACTGCCCAGTTCCATGGATCCAGCTGGACTTGCAGCAAGGTGCCCCACATAGAGATGCTTTCGTGAGCACGTGCTGGGCGCAAAGCCATAGGAGCGACCGATCCTGGCGAAGGAAATCCTCGAAATCTCTGAGTCCGAAAAAAAATCTGAGTTCCGAGTTTAAACATATTCGAAAATTATATTTGTGACATTTTTGGGACGAAAAGTAAGGACTGATGACTGATGGATGTTTTTCGGAGGAAAATTGTCTGAAAACAAACATTTTCAAGCTAGCCAGGTAGCCTCACGAGTTCAAGATCACTTCTCAAGGCTCAGAGGTACCGTTACTAGCTTCAAGTTTATTGGACATGTCAGTTCATTCCAGTTGTGGTACGGTTTCAAATGTTAGATGGACATAAACCAACATGCACATAGATATATGCATCTTTTAAACATGATCACATATAATATAATCATATACCCTCCAGTAAATTGACATAAATTAACATAGACCCTGACAGATGGGGTTAGGAAAATTAGTTCCTACTAAACAAAATGTATCAACATGCTATTTTCCGGGTCTATGTTAATTTACCAGAGGGTATAATATGTACAGTATATCATCTGCAGTAAATTCTTGCATTGGTCCCTGTTGGGCCGTCCCTGGCCCACTTCCCATGCCGCCAAGTGACAATTCGCCGTCACGGAAGACATTGCACATGCCCACCTAGCACAAAAACTGGGAAGTTCAGCGATTGCAAATAGAACCACATATATGGTTAATATTGGTATATTAAAGATGATTAAACATGATTAATATATGGCTAGCTCCAAATATCGAATAATATCGATTAAAGATGATTGAAGATACCCCTGGTAATTGAACATAGCTATGGTATAGATGGCCCGCTTACAAATGATTCTTCTACTAACAGTTGACAATGGTGATGTTCATTTAGTTTCCATAGCTGTGTGAAATTACCTGAGGGTAGGATGTTGCGGGTTTTCACTTTTCACCAATTCCAGGGTTGTTGAGCTACTGGCGCCACCCGTAGCTGCTCATTATTTGTGATAAATCATCCTTGTCATGGGTGACCCAGGTGCTGACTTTCTTGGCTGCATGCCCATTTGTCACACGCATGCAACTCAGTTCTTCATGATTGTAAGAGCCCGCATCTCTCACGCTTAATTTCAATAACATACTATAGTAACAGTTTAGCAGTTAGAATTCGTAAATCAGTGTGACAACCACTTAGAATTACTTCCCAGTGATACCTGGGGGGTGCAGTAAGAATTGCTGTGGGTGCACTAAGAATTGCCGGCAGTGATATTATAAGAATGCACTAAGAATTAGAAGGCCATATCATAACCATGCATTTAGAATTGTATCAGCTCCTAGTGGTACCATCCATTTTTTAAAGGATTTTCCACTGTAAACCATCCATTTTGGGGTAGCCCCATTTATACATATATTGGTTCCCCCTGGCTCAGTGCTTCGCTCCTAATCTGTTTTTCCCCGCCAATATATACAACATGAACATATACAAAATATATAAATATATATATATATATAGCAAAAACAATTCTATGTGCAAAAAAAAACTATGTGCTAGAAATGCATATAAAACGATTCTAAGCCGATTTTTTTCTAGCACTTAGAATTCGCAGATTCTCCACGGCAAAAATGAGGAAAAAACAATTCTATCTGCTGGTCACCCACTATATATAATAAGTATCCTTACTTTGATGTCAAGCGTCCCCTTCCTAGGTTTAACCACCAATTTTGGATGTTCATGCCACGTGCTTCGGAGCTGCTGCACTGACTGTAAAGAGAAAGGAGTGTGCTTGCCGCTCCGTGGGGTCCCAACACTCTTCCTGCGCCGCAGAAGGCTTCTTCGACGCCCATTCGTTTGGTTCGGGGGTGGGATTCAACCAAAATTGTTTTTCTTTTCTTCAGGAATGATCATTATTGGTTTAGGGTGTTGTTCTATACAAAAATGATGGGACATTTCAACAAATTCTGAAAAAATGATGGGACATTTCAACAAATTCTGAAAAATCCATGAAAAACCCTCAATCCAATCCCCAAACCATGTGGATGGTTAACCACCAAATCCGGCCGATTATGCCCCCTACCATAGGTGTGGGGTTCTTCTTTGATTTCTGGTGAAGTAGTTTGAAGCAATATGGTGAATGGTGCAATCAGCTATATAAATCAGCTTGAAGCTGGGCTAATGGTCAGTAAAGGTCAGTAAAACCAGCTCACTCATTATGAAAAGAGCTGGGAAGCCCATCCCAGCAGTCGAGCGGCCACCAAAAAACTGTGGCTCTGGGTGCCGACCTGTCGGCAAATGTCGGCAGGGAATGGAAAGAGCACGGTTTACGATTTACGACAACGACCCTTATTCAGAGCATTCTCAGCATGTTTCTTTGATGCCCATTTCCCTTGAGTTATGCGATTTTTGGTTTATTGATCTTATTGACTTATTGGTTATAAATATGCTGAACGCTGTAAGTCCAAGTTGTCTTCCGTGTTTTAAAGTGCGTTGTCACCAGCTGTCAGCAGGATTCAACATGTCCCTCAAAATCCCTCAAAACCTGCAGATAACATATTTGACATGTTTAAACCATCGACTTAATCATCGACTCAACACGGTGCACGGCCTGTGCGCCAAAGCGGATGCTGCCCATCTGCTCCGGACCGCCTGCTTCGGCATAGATCCGGTCGCGCTGCCCGTCGTTGCAGAATTGGAAGATCAAGCCTCTGCAGCCAGACCGTTGACCCTTGGGATCATTTGGGATTCCGGTGCCAAATGTGCTTCTGGTTGGATACTTCAATGAACGGAGAAAATGGGGACAACCCATTTTGCGAATTTTGTGAGGCTATGTGCCCATGTTGACCATCCATCACGGGCTCGTGTCTCATTCTTTTCACTGGTGTGTCATTTTAGAGGGCTACCCGGCTACCCTAGCAGCAAATCCCCTGATTTTCAGAAGACGCCACCCAAAAAATGCAAACAAACAACAAACTTCAGAAAACAAATCCTGAAATGATCTTATCGCCCTTTTTATATACTATATAATACATGTAAATACCAATCTAGAAAATATAGAACATATGGTGTAGTATTGGATCTATTCATCTCAATTTGCATATTCTATGTAGTTATATTTGGAATATATATATAAAAAGAATATATGTTCCATATATTGTGTATATATATATATATCATCATTTCAATCAACCATGTTTGATCGTGACACATGGTGACACCCTCATTTCTTGGGTTGTAAAACCACCACTTTTCAGGGGAAAACATGGTGTTTTATTGCCATAACACTGCCATACCACGGCACTGGGTGCGATGGGTTGCTCGAATTGCAGTGTGGCGCTAAAGGCAAACTCCGGCCCCAAGTCGCCCATGAAACCTGGCGCCGGCGAAGCAAACAAAAATGGGAATAGCTGACCTTTTGGGATCCTTTTTTGACGATAAATATCTATTGTAGGTTTTTTTTTAATCAGAAAATTGTAGGATTACCCGTATTGGAACATATTGGAAGATACATGACATATACCGTAATATACCTTACCAAGTCGGGGCAACTAGCAAATTACAAAATCATATTACGAGCAGGGGCCAAAAGTGGAATGCTACCCCATAGAAAAGTAAAAGACTATCCAAATGATCTTGTCAATGATATTTTCCACTTTTGACATGCTTAAACTCTTTTGATGTAGATACATGTAGTCAACATATGCGACATATTAATATATTATATGGAGTTTTCCGTCCAGTCATAGGTGCCCCGTCATCAATAACCATAGTATTGAAACGTTTTGAAACAACCGTGGTGAAGACTGGGCGGCCATGGAGCCCCACCTGTCTGCCGAAGGTTGATGCCCCCGCCACCGCTGAGGCGTGGGAACTCGCCGCCCTCACAGGTCATCACTGGACGTGCGGTGCGCAGCTCAACGAAGACCTCAGTGGCGGCCTGGGAAAATGCGAATTGAACTCAGCTGTTCAATGGAAAGAATCGTGGGTAATTATGAAAACAAACAGTTTTCTTATGATTTATGAATGTGTGGTTTTTGATTTCAATGTTTTGTAGACAGAGACGAAAAAATTAAAAAAGATGTTACAAGTTGTTGGAAACCAGGGAATATGGAGAAAACACCATCTAGACCATCCTGGAAAAATTATAAACAGCACGAAAATAGTGAATCTAAAATTCAAATAGTTGATTAAAACGCTTTCAATGCTGCTTATCATCTATTATCATAAGCCCCAATAAACGTGCTATTAAATTCATACACCATAGATGGTAAATGATGGTAATTGAGTTTATACACATAGATTATTAGATTGATAACCCACAAAAAACCATCAACACCACCTCTCCATCCCCAAGATTGAGGTATTTTACCTATCAATGATAAGCCAATACTGAGGTATCCATTGATAAACCATACTGATTGGTAGTTGAGCCACCCCTCTGAAATATATGAAAGTCAGTTGGGATGAATTTCCCCAATATATCATGGAAAAATAAAAACCATGTTCCAAACCACCAACCAGAATTGATTAAAGCAATCAAAATGCGAGCGACGACTGACAAGAACAGGGGGTTGACTCACAAGGATCATGATTTTGCAACAGAAAAAACAGGGTTCACTGGTTCAAAAAATGCAGGTGGTGATCATAGATTGGATGATCCCCGAAAATTTCTTGGTACCCATTCGTTCTTCGTTTTTCTCGCTTTCGTCCAGGCGACCGCTCGTCGCGGCAGCAAGCCTGCTTCGCGGAGCTGCTCCAGCACCTGGGTGCGACACGGGGAACCTAACTGTCGTTGAACCGGATTTCAGGGACAAAAAGTCTGGTTTAACCAGAAGAAACCCTGGTTTAAGCAGCAAAAATCATGGCTGAAACCCATGCAAAATTGTGGTGTAACCATGTGTAACCCATGCAAAAGATACGAGTACTGTAACTGAGGATTACTATGGATTAGGGTAAATCTTTTTTTTTGACCTTGGATTACTTTTTTTAACCTTACGTCTTTTTTTTGGCCTTGGATAACTTTCTGTTAACCTTGGCCTACTTTTTGGGAACCTTGCGCCATCTTGCACCATTTCTCTGTGTGTGTCCCACAGTGTGTGTGTGTGTGTGGACTCTGGAGCGTGTAGAATGTGGAGTGCCGAGGTTGCAGTCTAAAGAGTGAAGTGTTGTGTAGGGCGTGCGGGAGTAGACTTTGCAGTGTAGTGAGAATGGGACCTGTCGAGTCTGTGCGGGCTGTCACATACCGTAGAATGTGGAGCGTGGATGGTGCTGTGGTGTCTGCTGGGATTACAAACGTGTGAAGTGTAGTAGTGTCTATGGCAGGAAGCTGTGTGGAGTGTAGTGTGTGAAATGCGGAGAGGGGTGGGTGGAGCGCGGAGGTAGAAATGTGGAGTGTCGAGTTTGCAGTCTGGAGTGCGGAGGGTGGCGACTGGTGGGTGGAGCGCGCATGGCGTGGAATGTAATGTTTGCAGTGTATGGTGTTAAGTTGTAGACCTCGGTATGTCGAATGTGAAATGCAGCGTGGGGCGTTTAGTGCATAATGGTGTGAGGTGTGGAGTTTGCAGTGTGGAGTGTAGAGTTTGCAGGCTAAAGTGTGGTGTGCAGTGTGGAGAGCGTAGGCTGTGGACTATAGCATTTGCAGTGATGTGTGGCGTGTGGATTTGGGAGCGTCAGATGTGTTGAGTGTGTTTTGTAGAGAGTAAGAAGTATAGAATTTGGATTGTAAAGTGTGCGCGGAGGGTCGCGTGTGGCGTGTGTAGAGTCTTGAATGTGAAGTGTGGGTGTATATAGTGCCAGTGTGCGGTGTGGAGTCTGCAGTGTGGAGTGTGGAGTGGAGTTTGGAGGGTCATCGCGTAGGATAGAGAACAGAGATAGGAGAGCTACTGTAGATAGCGTAGATGGGAAACATTGGATAGACAGGATAGGATGTGTATGATGTAAAGGAAAGATGGGATACATGGGATGGATAGGGTAGATAGATTAGGATGGGATAGGATAGGATCGTATAAGCTCAATGAGATGAGTTGGGATAGGACAAGATAGGATAGATACGAGAGATAGATGCCAATGGATCGGATTGGATTAGATTAGATTTGGATTAAACTAGATTAGATTGGATTAGATTGGATTAGATAGATAAGTATATTAGACATATTTGATGTATTAGATAGATTGGACAGGTTAGAAAGGTGAGGTTGGACTAGATTCGATAGACGAGATATATTAGATAGATTAGACGGATTAGACACGTCACATAGATTAGATAGAGTAAATGAAACAGATGAGACGGCTTAGATAGATGAGGCAGATGAGATAAGTTGGAAATGAGATATATGAGAAAGGCATAGAAAGGCTGGATAGATGAGGTAAGCTGAGCATACATGGTATATATATATATATTTCATATGGGATATAGATGCGATACAGCTGAGATACAAATAGATAGACAGGTAGATAGACAGACAGACAGACAGACAAACAGACAGACAGACAGACAGACAAACAGACAAATGGATGGATGGAAGGGTGGATAGCTAGATAGATAGATAGGTAGGTAGGTAGGTAGGTAGGTAGATAGGTACTGGTCGGTAGATAGATAGAGGGGGATAGAGAGATAAAGAGATAGAGAGATAGAGAGATACAGAGATGCGGTCCCAATTTTCCGAAGTCGCAAGGCCATGGACATGGCTGCATTTGAACATAGGGGGCCTTACAATTGCATGGTGAATCATCATCTTCCTAAGAAATCGACGTTTTTATTGGGGGTGAATCGGTGAATCCGCTTTTTTGTGACAACCCAAAGATGATTTTTGGCCATCCCACCATCATCAGAATTTCCCAAGGAGGATATTCGCCTGGTACCCTTCGTTCCTAACATGGAACTCCTAGACATTGGATTGGAAGAACAGTCTCTGCCCGCACTTTCATAGTTTTAGGATATCTTTGGATATTTCCATACATTTAACCGCGTATTTTTACCCTCGGGTTATTCACCATAGCTATGGACAATCACAACAAATCTACTAGATAAGACAGAGGCATCATGAAGACATCTATGAATGTGCGACATTCCACCATTTCATCCCCATAATTGCTGTTAAACCTCACTAAAAATCAAATTTAAAAATCAATATTGAATCCCATGAACCCAATGGAATCCCATTGAAATTCCATTGAAACTCCCGTCTCGGCCACCGGCACGATCCAATCTTGGCCTAGGAGACCACAGCCTATGGACCTGATGGGAGCGCAAGCGGTCCAATGCCTGGTTTACAAATAGAAGCGCCTTAATGGGATTTATTGGAAGTTCATGGAAGTTCATGGAAGTAAAGCAGATTTTTTGGCTGGTATCTCAGTATCTATTGTACTATCGTGGTATTTCGGGTTTCAGGATCTTCCAATCAGTCACTAGCTTTCACTATTTTGGTTTTTGTACTTTAATATGTTCCCAGTTTAATCTTGCCAAAAATAGTGGCTAATTCTTCCTTTTTTGTAGTTTATTTACTTTTCTATCTTTTCGGGGACTGTTTTGGTATTTCTGTGACGTTTTCGTACAGTGTGAAAGTAGCTGTGCATTCTTGTTTCGCTCTCACTGGATCCTACTGGTGTTTCGATTATTCTCGAAAATATGTGTGCAGAGCTCATATATTATAACACTATATAATGTATAATTTCATTTGATCTCCTAATCACCATCCAAAACATCAACAGTTTCTTCGCAAACATCTGGGCTGCTTTTGCGGCAGCCCTCCTCTGCAAGCCCTCCAAAACCAACTTAGAACGTAACTCGAGTTGCTCCTTGTTACGAAGTCATACTGGTGAGCATGGAAAAAAAGGTTTGGAATAAAGAATTGGTGAGCATGAGAGACATATAAAACATGGTTAAAACATGTTAAAACCTGATTTCTTGGATTGTTTTGCACTGAAGGAAGCATTGAGAAACCACAGGAAACATGGCCATCGCTTTAGATGAACGAGGTCATCAAAATTGTGAAAAACTTCCACTTCTCACCATGAACCCCCCCACACCGTACCTAGAGTGTTCACAATTTGCAATGGTTAAGCATGTTCAAACCTCATCAGTAATAATGACAAATCAATCTAGATGCGCCAGAGTACCACATAAAACCACCTGACAAGTTTGCCAATCAGGGGCTAAGAACATTTCAAAAGGAAAACCTTACTCATGAGGCTATGTTTTCACAATCTCTCAAATTGTTCCATGGTGTTTCAGGGCACCCCTTCAATCCCTTCAAGGTTTTAGCTTCAGCCAAGGGGCGCATAGGTCTTCAGGGTTCCAGCTTTGAAATGCGACTGGCACTTCCTTGTGGGGCGTTTCGTGAGGGATTGGCACCTCGAAATAGGACAACCAACCTGAAAATCACCTGGCACTGTCTATGAACTTACTGATGGCTTTAGATGAAATGAAGAATATCAGTCACTTGGGTATCATTATCCCGTCTTTGAAGGACGACATGTTTCAAACTGGGACTAGCTAACGCCCTTTCTTGAGTCAAACGTGATGGGGGTTCCCCAATAAGGATATTGCCTCTTGATGTGGAGCAGTATGAAGAACCATTCAACTGTTGAGTACCACATTTCGCCATGATTAATGTGAAACCATCCTATGTCAATTACATCCAATCTTGTGCAAATTGCATGTTTCACAAATGATAATTGGTGAAACGGCGAATTCTTCAGGATAACTTGGTAGGGCCAAAAAGCATCCTCCACAACCCCAAGGCTTCCCATGATCATCCAGTGGTTGTGCAATCAACTGAAGGGGTTGTTGGCATATTCCCATTTTTTCAACTTGTCCCGATTCAACATGCCCATTGGTCATCCCAGTTAGTAACTGGTTTCTTATCATGTATCTGGGGTATCCCACCTACAAGTGGGTTATAGTATGGTCATGACCTGTTTCCTATAACTGAAATTGAAATGCACAGTCAAGTACCCATTGGTCTGAATAATTCACCCACCTGAAACTTGCGGCCATTTTAAGATAGTGGCTCCCAATCCTATAACCATCATTTCAGTGACATCACAGGAATTCGGTCCAACCATAACCTACCCAAGAAACCCATTGTTCTTCCGGTTGCAATTCCTGTGCTTACCACTCATGGCAATGGCAAACAACCCATAGAACCCGAAATCCATCATCATCACACTTCCAAGACTGCATGCTTATAGGAGCGCATGCAGCCCACCGAGGGGCGGCACACGTCCGCCGCATCATCATCGTCGCCACCGATCAGCCAGCACGATTCGCCGCACCTCGACGAACCAAGCCAAAATCTGATCGTTGAAGGGAGCCAAAAATGGGCTCACAGGCCATGCCATCCGACGTTGGACAGGTTGCAATTCATCCACAGGAAATGGTGATCGCGCCAAAAGGAGTAATCTTGGGGCATGTAGAGCATTTGCTGGACAATGCCAAAGAAGGTGATCTTGATTTGGGACCAGAGCCGGGTCAGCACAGAAAGGACAATGCAAGATCGCCTCGCGCGGCGAAAGCAAGCCGGACTGACAAAGGCCCCTGTGAGCACTTGCAAGTAGTCCTTGCTGTCAGCAGCCTTGCTGCGGATCCAATGGAGGTGGTCAGAATGATACGGCAAAGCAGTCGCATCACGACGTTTTTCAAGGGACCATTTGTTGTAGTGCCAGCGGCACCAGCTCTGGCGAAGAACATGAAGAACATGGTCAAGTCGACGCATCTGTGTACCAGTCAGATCAAAAGAGCCCTCCTGATCATGATGGAAATGCCAACGTCGAGGCGCTTTCCACCTCCAAGCAGCAAGTTCATTTTTTTGCCCACATAGAGCTCCACGGACCAGGAGCATTGTGGTTTCGAGAAGCTTGTCGCCAGGCAACCCGCAACAGGTCAGAGACTATTCTGAACTCCAGGTTTGCTCCGTGGCCACGAGCAATGTTTTGAAGATGCTTGGAAGCCACCGGGGACTCCTCAAGCGCGAACTTCACTGCAGTCTGCACTTTACCAATTTCAGCTTTGGTAGGCATCCTCCACCACCATCCCCAAGCAGCTCGAGACAAGCCCTGGCCAACAATGAAGGAGCGTTTGCGGGACCATTGCAAAGGCAACTACGTCGCTGAGGCGGCTCCTTTCACACGTCGTAGAAACACGACCTTGGGACGGCTTAAGTTCACAACCTAGAATTTTAGGGTTGGTGGAGATGGCATTAGCAGGAACACCAAGAGCTAAAAACATGGCACGACCCGCAGGTGTGCGGTGGAAGTAGATAGTTTTGGCCTGGTTCTCGACTAAACCCAGCGGGCATCACTCCAAATGAGCCAATCATCTTTCATGGCAATGATGTTGGCCACAGAGCCAGTGAAGGTGCGATCATCCACACAGGTACGCAGTGTGACCTGCGGGTGTCGAGTCACAAGGTCATGTGTTGAACGCGATGAGCACATCGAGCATTTCGCCACTGCTGCACACGAAAACCAATTTCAGTTTTCCGCAAATGGGCCAGCTCAGCTCAGCACTGGCCGCAGCCAAGTTCGCAGCAACAGACAGGGTATAAAAAATCGGTCTGACTTGGCAACGCAAGGTTCTGAATTGCTTAGAACTTGTGTGGCCATTTCGTTCAAGGGCCAGCATCTCAGCTAAGCGGTAAACTTGTCTCTGAAGTTTTCGGACAAGAAATCCAGAAGTTGGTCGATGCAGGGTGCCTTGCGGCGTCTGGGTCGTGAAAAAATTGATTTCATCTTTGATCCGGATTTTTTCATTAGGCAAACACCGAGTCACTCTGTTCTCGGGCGGGTATTTGCGAAGGGTGTCTTGGCTGGCACGGCACAGGACTTTCTCCAACCTGGCAGTGAAGACTGCCAATGTATGATCACACTGTGCCACTGTTCAGAGGAGAATAAAGGGTTCGGACATGCCAAATTTCGTTGTGTCTCCAAAGTACAGCTCAAGTTTTGGTTTTCAGGCGGGCAAACACAACACTGGATCGTCTTGTGATCGCCAATTCGGGACTCCTGAAAATGCTGAGATCTGAAGAATGCATTGGTCAGGCCATAATCGATTGCACGTTGGCCTTCACAAATCTGGTCGGTAGCAAGTTACCATCTGTGTCGGTGACAGCCAAGATGGATGCATTGTAATCATGCTGCAAGACTTGCGCAATGTCACATTCACAGGGTTCCAAGTTCCAATCACCCAAAAATGGCCCACGGGCGCCGAGACAAATGTTGGCTCATGAAAACAACCAGCTGTTGGGCGGTCTGGGGCGCAAAGCCGGAAACCGCCCAGTATGTCGAAAAAATGTGACACTTTGACAGTCGGGTTCAGCCCAAGTTCGGAGCAAGGAGCTTCTGAGTCGCTTGTTTACCAGAATGCCAACTCCACGCCCAGCACGACCGCCAGCACTAGTGAACAGCTGATAATAGAACCTGAATCCTTGTTTGAAAGCAAAACTTCGGAATGCTTTAGCGTCTTTCTGAGTAAAGGCAATTTCTTGCAGGTCAGCGATGTCGAGCTGGTCATGTCGCACCAGCTATGCCAATCGTTGCAGCCCCTTGGCACCTGACAGAAATGCATTTCAAACTTGGAGATGGCCCCGGATCCAGGAATGCAGAAGGTCTTTGACTGGCCGATTGTCAATTGTTCTTGCATTTTGAAGGCATTTCCATGCAATAATGCATCTCTGTCGCTTGTGCGGGAGCTTCTTGGCCTTGGAACAAGTCAGCTTTTCATTCATGACACGATTGCTACCACCGTATCTTAGGCACAAGCCATGCACCAAAACTGCGAGGTGCACCGGTACTGCTTGGCTTTTTCTGAAGGATCAAAAACTTCAACTACTTCGTGCGTCTTCCACAGGCGACGGCGTTTCTTGTCCGCCAGGCTTCTTTGTTGTTTGGACACCTGCGGTTTTTTTCACACCCTTTGCCTAGAGCGAGACCATCTTTGATCGCCATTCTTTCGTAGTGAGTTCAGGATGAAACTTACGCCGATGCGCATTTACAGCAAGATGAGCAGCTCTTTTGGGAAGCGCTGGCAATGCTTTAGGACAACATGGACACTGCCATGCGCGTGCTTCTGCAGGGAGATTCTCACTTGCTTCACAAATGGTCATCTGCGCTTTACCAATTAAAATTGAATACTTTTCAGTGGGATGCCTGGTTTTGATATGTCGACGTTTGCAGTCATACACATACTTGGCACTTCCTTTGAACTTAATTTGACACACAGGACACTGCCAGAGAGTTATGGTCACCTGTCCCTCAGCTGGCTTCCGAGCACGACAGGCAGCTTGTTTTGCGGCAGCATTTCGGCCAGGTGTCTTGGAGCACGAACTCGAGGAGGCTCTGGAATGTGGGCCCGTGCACGCCGTTCCTGGACCTGTTTTGGCACTGGCCGCACTTCGGGGTTTTGGAAATTGGTCTTTGGAATGCTGAGAAGGCAAGCTCAACACCGATTTAGCTTTGGGGATGGTGTTGCTGTGGCTCACGGGCAAACTAAGACGACTGCCAGCAGATTGGCTTGCAGTGTCCGAAGATAGGCTCAACACCGACCTGGCTTTAGGCGTTGATGGCAAACTCAAACGGCTGCAAACAACTTGGATCCGCCTCCGCGGTAAAACTGTCGAGGTTTGGCTTCAATCTATTCCAGCCAGGCAGCTGGGATGTCTACCTCATTGTTGGCAGGAGCAAGGGAACGATAATGGTTGTCACTTAAGATCAAAATGGGTCTGAAACCTTTTATACCGGAGATGGCTGTTCCATTTGAAACTGGCTGCAGACAACTGATCGTTCCCAAATCTGGCGAGTAGTGCTCCAAGCAAAGACGACGATTGGAGTGAGCAGTCTTTCAGCGAGAGCATTAAGCAGAGCATTGAGCAGGAGGTCATCTGCATAGTAATCACGGTGACTGGCCGCCAGCACATCAGCATAATCCCTTCCTCCTAATACTAAACGTCCCCCTAATACTAAAAACAGGCATCCATCTCCAATTTCCGAAAATTTCAGTTTGGCCAATTTGACTTTTAATTGATCCCCTTTAAAAAACAAT